>WBZS01000045.1_pt1 | contig 257467 bp, 220 predicted proteins | sample 5204201 | NCBI WGS metagenome assembly WBZS01 (sample SAMN12344357, study PRJNA552823) | activated sludge metagenome | biome: Activated sludge suspended growth; feature: Nitrification reactor; material: Wastewater; isolation source: activated sludge from nitrification reactor of wastewater... | reverse complement strand
TGCGGTTGGGGTCGCCGACCCGAGCCAGGGCTCTTGGGTGGCTGCTGTACTCGCGTGCCGAGACGATCGAGGATCCACGCCAGATCGAGGACGCCGTCCGCCGCACCTGGAACAGCCGCGAGGTGGTCGACGACGTGGCACGGGTCGCCCGTCCGTCCAGCTCATGGCTGGCGATGCCGCCGGAGGCTGCCTGGCCGTGGTTCGCCGAGCATCTGGAGGTGCTGCAGGCCTGGCTCGCCGGGTCCGCCCAGGACGCCGGCGATGCGTTGGCGATCCTGGACGCTTTTCCCTCGCTGCCGGCGAACCTGCTGCCCAGCATCGCTGCGGCCGCGGTCGGGCAGTCCCGCACGAACCGGCCACTGGCCCAGGCGGTGCTGGCCAAGCACGGCCTGGCTCGCGACCTGGCCGAACAGGGACTGACCGACGGCCGGGGCGAGATCCGGGCCGCGTCGGCGTCCTGGTTGGCCACCGCCGGCGAGACCGGTGCCGTGCCCGCGGTGCGGACGGCGCTGGCCAAGGAGAGGCGCGAGGTGCCGCGCGCGGCAATGCTGAACGCACTGCGCGATCTCGGTGACGACATCTCCGCCGATCTCGCGTCAGAGATGCTGCTCGCCGAGGCGAGGAAGGGGCTGCGGACGAAGCTTCCTGCCACCCTGGCCTGGTTCGACTTCGACCGGACGCCGGCGCTGCGCTGGACGGGCGGCGCCGAGGTCGACCCGGCCATTCCGCGGTGGTGGGTGGTGCTGGCCAACAAGGTGAAGGATCCGGACGGCTCCGGCTTGCTCGACCTCTACCTGGAGCGGTTGGCACCCGATTCCGCCGAGGCGCTGGGCCGGTTCGTGCTGGACAGCTGGATCGCCCAGGACACCCGGCACCCCACCGAGGAGGACAGCCGGGCCTTTGCTCAGACGGACGGGCAGCGCCGCTACGACTGGGCGCAGAACAGCCTGAAACGGGTGCTGAGCAACCCGAACCAGGCGCAGCACGTCGACTGGGTGCGCCAGGCCGCCGCCGTGCCGCTTGAGCAGCACCTGCGTGACTCCTTTGCGATGCACCAGGGCACCTACCTCGGATCGGCGTCCGCCAACCGGGGGCTGCTGGCATTGACCACCCGGATGCCGGGCATTGAGCTGGCCGACGCCGTCCGGGCGTACATCCGCAACCACGGTGTCCGGCGGGCGCAGGTCGATTCGCTGATGTATGCGTTGTATGGCAACGGCCAGCCCGCCGCGGTGCAGCTGCTGCTCTCGATCTCGCGGCGGTTCAAGCAGGCCAGCGTGCAGGCCACCGCGTCCACACTGGTGGAGAACCTGGCTGACAAGCGCGGATGGACGGCCGACGAGCTCGCCGACCGGACGATTCCGGCGGCGGGCTTCGACGCCGATGCTCTGCTGCGGCTCGACTTCGGTTCGCGGACTTTCATCGGCCGCGTTACGCCGTCCGGAACGATCGAGCTGAGCGGCCCGGACGGCCGCACGATCAAGTCGCTGCCCTCCGCGCGGGCCGCCGACGACGCCGAGCTGGTCAAGGCGGCCAAGAAGCAGCTGACCGTGTCGCGCAAGGAACTCAAGGCGCTGATCGGCCAGCAGACCGCGCGGCTCTACGAGGCGATGTGCGTCGGCCGCACGTGGCCCGCCGGTGACTGGCGCGAGTTCCTGCTGGAACATCCTCTGGTCGGGCAGCTGGTCAGCCGGCTGGTTTGGCTGGAGAACCCCGGACCGGGCCAGCGGGCGTTCAGGCCGACCGAGGAGGGCAGCCTGATCGACGCCGACGACGACACCGTCGAACTCGCGCCGGACGCCCGTGTCGGGCTGGCGCATCGGGTGCTGGTGAGTGACGAGATGGCGGCCACCTGGCAGGCGCACCTGGCTGACTACGAGGTGCTGCCGCTGTTCGCCCAATTCGACAACGCCGTCCCCGTCATCGACCGCACCGCCACCGACTGCTACGACCTGCAAGGCCACCTCACCGACACGTTCAGCTTCCGCGGCGTGGCCACCAAGCGCGGCTACCAGCGCGGCGCGGCCGAGGACGGCGCCTGGTTCTCCGAGTACACCAAGCAGTTCGCAGCCGCCGGGCTGACCGCCGTGCTGGAGTTCACCGGCAGCTACCTGCCGGAAGAGAATTTCGCCTGCGCCACCATGGGGTTGAGCTTCCGCGGGGCGCGCCGCCGGTCGGTTCGGCTGGCCGACGTGCCCGACGTGCTGCTCGCCGAGTGCTACGCCGACTACGCGGCGCTGGCCGCGCTCGGACCGTTCGACCCCGACTGGGGGAAGAAGACAGGGATATGAAGGCGGGGAAATGACCGAACAGACGACCACGGGGTCCGCGGCGACCGGGCCGAGCGCCGAGCTGCGGCCCCCGGCCGAAACCCGCTACGCCGGGGAGTTGGCGGCATTGGCGCGCGCCGACGCGGCGTCCGGCGCGCCGATCCCGCCCGGTTGGCAGCTCAGCGCCCGGGCGGTCCGGGCGTTCGTGCTGGGCGAGCCGTCGCTGGGAGTGACCCGGAAGTTCTACGGCGACGACCCGCTGGTCGACCGCGCGATCGTGTCGCTGCTCGGACGGCAGGGGCTGATGCTGGTCGGCGAACCGGGCACCGCGAAATCGATGCTGTCCGAGCTGCTGGCCGCCGCCATCTCGGGCACCTCGAACCTGACCATCCAGGGCTCGGCCGGCACCACCGAGGACCACGTCCGGTACTCCTGGAACTACGCGCTGCTGATCGCCGAAGGGCCGACCCAGCGGGCACTGGTGCCCTCCCCGGTCTATCAGGCCATGGCCCGGGGTGCCATCGCCCGCTTCGAAGAGATCACCCGTTGCCCGGCCGAGATCCAGGACACCCTGGTGTCGATCCTGAGCGAGAAGCAGATCATGATCCCCGAGTTCGGCGACGAGGCCCGGCTGGCCGCGCGTCCGGGGTTCAATGTGATCGCCACCGCCAACCTGCGCGATCGGGGCGTCCACGAGATGTCGTCGGCGCTGAAACGCCGGTTCAACTTCGAAACCGTCCGGCCGATCAGCGACCGGGCCTTCGAGGCCGAACTGATCGGACGTGCCCTGGACGCCGAACTCGGCCCGCGGCGTCCGGCGCTGGCGCCGCCGGTGATGGAGGTGCTGGTGACAGCGTTCGCCGACCTGCGCACCGGACGCACCGACGCCGGCGCGCCGGTCAAGCGTCCGGACGCGGTGATGTCGACCGCGGAGGCGGTCAACGTGGCGATCGCGGCGTCCATGGCGGCCACCTATCTTGGCGACGGCACAGTGCGCTCCGGCGACATCGCCCGTCAGATCGTCGGGGTGGCCCAGAAGGGCGAAGAGGAAGACGCCCGGCTGGTCAGGCATTACGTCGACAACGTGGTCCGGCAGCGGGCCCGCGGCAACCCGCACTGGCGGGAGTTCTTCGACGCCGCCGAGGGTCTGTGGGGCTGACGGTGCCGCCGGACGAGGATCGTTGGTCGGGCGTGTCGAGACCCCCCGACCGCGATCCGGCCCTCCCTCCCCGGCTCGCTCAAGCGCTCGCCGCGCATGCTCGCTGGCGCGACGCCGGAATCCACCTGGTCGGCGTCCGGCACCACTCGCCCGGCTGTGCGGCGGCGCTGACGGCCCTGCTCAACGAGGTCCGCCCCGCGGTGGTGCTGATCGAAGGGCCGCGCGAGTACGGCGCGCTGCTGCCGGCGCTGGCCGATGAGCGAACGAAGCCGCCGGTGGCGATCCTGTCGGTGGCCGAGCGGACCAGCGGCTTCTACCCGCTCGCCGACTTCTCCCCGGAATGGGTGGCGCTGCGCTGGGGCAGCGCCAACGGCGCCACGGTGGAGTTCATCGACGCCAGCTACGCCGACATCGGCGACCCGGACGGCGTTGAGGTGCGCACCCTGCAGGCCGAGCATCACCTAGCCCGCAGCGACCTGATCGCTGCGGTCGGCGCTCGGCTCGGCTGCCGCGACCACGACGAGACCTGGGAGCACCTGTTCGAGGTCCGTTCCCCGGATGAGTTGGCCGACTGGCGCCGGTTCTTCGCCGACACCCTGGCCTGGGGTGCGCTGGCCCGATTGGACGCCGAACGCGAACTGTTGGACGCCGACAACACCCATGCCCGCGAAGCCGTGATGGCCGCGATTCTGGACCGCTATCGCGACACCACCGGCGGTGTCGTCGTGGTCACCGGCGCCTTCCACACCCTGGCTTTGCTCGACGTGCTGGAGAACGCTCCGGAGGCTGCCTGGGTGCGGGCCAAGGCAGGGGCCGCGCTCGACCCCGAGCGGGAGGCGTGGCTGATCCGCTACGACTTCGACCGGCTGGACGGCCTGCGCGGCTACGGCGCCGGCATGCCGGCCCCCGGCTTCTGGCAACGCGCCTGGCAGGCGCGCAGCGCCGGGGTTGATCCGCGCCGGTTCGCGACCGAGATCGTGCTCGAGGTGGCCGATCGGCTGCGGGCTACGGGTGAGCCGGCCGGTTCGGCGACCGTGATGGACGCCGTCGGGCAGGCGGTGCGGCTGGCCGACCTGCGCGGGCGCGGCTGGCCCGGACGCACCGACCTCACCGACGCCCTGCTGAGCTGCTTCGTCAAGGATGACTCCGGGCTCTCCGGCGCGATCGGCGAGGCGCTGCGCGACGTGTTCGGCGGACCGACGCTCGGCCAGATCCCGGACGGCGTGGCCGCCCCGCCGCTGGTCGCCGAGGCTCGCCGCGAGGCCGCCCGGCTGCGCTTCGTCATCGACGACGCCACCCCGCGCCAGGTCAGCCTGGACACCCAGCGGAAACCGTCACACGTGAAACGGCGCGAGTTCCTGGCCCGGATGCGGTTCATCGGCTCGGGATTCTCCCGGCAGCTGGGCGGTGCCGACCTGGTTCAGGGCACCGGCGCCGGACTGCTGTTCGAGGACTGGGAGTACGCCTGGACGCCGCTGGTCGAGGCGGCCCTGATCGCTGCCTCGGCGCGCGGCGCCACCATCGCCGAACTGATCCGGATCGGGGTGTCCGAGCGGCTCGGCGACGAACAACTCGGTGCCGGACGGGTCGCGCGGCTGATCACCGAACTGCTGGTGATGGGCGAACCGGACGCGCTGCGCCCCGCCCTCGCTGCGCTGCGCCACTGCTACGACGACGAGGTGCACCTCGGTTCGGTGGTGGCCAGCCTGCACGCCCTGGTCAGCCTGCTGGCCGAGCAGGGCCGACTGTCCCTGGGCGAGCACGCCGATGTGGTCTCCGAGCTGATCGGCACCGACTTGATCGGTACCGGACTGGGCTGCGCCGCGCACCTGATCGCCCCACTGTCGGGGCTGCGCGCCGAGGACCAGCCGGGCGCCTGTGACGTCCTGATCGGGCTGCGCTCGCTGTTGCTCCGGCTGGGAGACTCATTGCCGGCCGAGATCGACACCCCGCCGCCGTCCGGGTTCGTCGACACCCAGCCCCCGTCGGTCGAGCTTGTCGAGACCTCCTCGGTTTCGACAAGCGCAACCCGCGGTGGCTCGGTTTCGACAAGCTCAACCAGCGGTCATGCCCTTCGCCGTGAACTCCGCTTGTTGCGCCGCGATCCCCGTACTCCTGCTCGGCTCCACGGCTGCTTGCTCGGCCTGGCCTTCTCCGACGCCGAACTGGACGCTGATGAGCTGGCTCAGGCGTCCGCCGCGCACCTCGCTCCCGGCGCTGATCCGGAGCGGGTGGCCGACTTCGTCCTCGGCCTGCTGCAGGCCGCGCCCGATCTGTTGCTGCACACTCCGGAACTGGTGGAGGCGCTGAACGCGGCGCTCGGCGCGATGGAGCCCGAGGCTTTCCTGGGCGTGCTGCCCGACCTGCGCCGCGCTTTCACCTGGCTGAAGCCGACCGAAACCCACGCGCTGGCAGCCATGCTGGCCCGGCTCACCGGCGCCGCCGTCACAGAGCTGGACACCGTCCTCGAGGCCGACCCGCTGCTGGCTGAGCGTGCCGCCTCGGTGGAACGCGAACTGGTCGCCTCGCTGCGCCGCGACGGGCTGACGGCGTGGGTGGCGTCGTGACCGCCGAGCAGGCCCGGCGCTGGCGGCTGGTGCTGGGCCGCTACGCCGAGTCGAACCTGCCGCAGACAAGGGGGGACGCAGAGCTCGACCAGGCGCTCGGCTACCTGTACGACCGCGAATACACCGCCCGCGGGCACCGGCACGCCAAAGGTTCCGGTGGCTCGCTCGACCCGTCGGCGGTCAAGGCGATCAGCTGGCTGGGCAAGTCCCGGGGGCTGTTCCCAGCATCCACCCTGGAACGGCTGCAGGCCGATGCCGTCACCCGCTACGGCCTGGACGACCTGCTCGCCGACCCGGCCACCGTCGAGTCGCTGCAACCGAACAAGCAGCTGGCGTCCGCGCTGCTGCGGATCAAGGGCAAGCTGAGCCCGGCCGCCGCCGACGGACTGCGTACCTTGATCGCCCGGGTGGTGGCCGAGATCGTCGAACGGCTCAAGCCGCGCTTCACCACGGCGTTGACCGGCACCCGCGACCGTTCCCGGCGCACCCCGCACGCCTCGTTGGCCAATTTCGACTGGCGGCGGACCATCGCCGCCAACCTGGCCAACGTCGACCCAGCTACCGGCCGGATGATGATCGACGACATCCGGTTCGCGGCCCGGAAACGGCGCAGCAACCTGCACTGGGACGTGATCGTGCTGGTCGACCAGTCCGGGTCGATGGCCGATTCGCTGCTGCATGCGGCCGTGTCGGCGTCAATCCTGGCCGGGCTGCCCGGGGTGAGCGTCCGGCTGATCCTGTTCGACACCAGCCTGGTCGACCTGTCGCACCTGGCCCACGACCCGGTCGAGGTGCTGCTCACCGCGCAACTCGGCGGCGGCACCAACATCGCCCAGGCGATGCAGCACGCCGAAACGCTGGTCGGGCAGCCGTCCCGGACGGTGGTGGCGCTGATCAGCGACTTCGAGGAGGGCGGTTCGGTGTCGGCGCTGCTGGCCAGCGTGCGCCGGCTGGCCGCCGGCGGCGTTCGGCTGCTCGGACTGGCGGCACTGTCCGACGAGGGTGAGCCCTGGTACGACGCCACGACGGCCGGACGGCTGGCCGCGGCCGGCATGCCGGTGGCGGCGATGACCCCGGACCGGTTCGCCGAATGGCTGGCCGACGTGATGGCATGACCGCGGCCGACCCGGTGCCGGGCCTGCCCGGCTGGCTCGCCGGCTACCGGCTGGATGACGACGCGCTCGCCGTCCTGGCCAACCGCGGCCTGGTCCGCCGGGCGGCCAAGGAGGCGGTCCGGATCGAACTGGACTCGGCCACCGATACCGCCGTCGAGCTGCGTTACGTCGGGACGCCGCCGGCGCAGGTCCGGTTGTTGCCCGGCGGCCCGCGGCAGGCGAGCTGCGGCTGCCCGGTGGCCGGGGTCTGTGTGCACATCGTCGCGGCCTGTGTCTGGGCCCGCGAGAGCTCGCCGGTTGAGCCTGTCGCGACACAGTCCCCACCGGGCGCGACCCCGCCCCAGTCGGTCGAGCCCGTCCAGACCCCGCCACCGTCGGTCGCGACCCCGCCCCGGTCGGGCGAGACACAGCCCCCGTCGGTCGAGCCTGCCCAGACCCAGCCGCCGTCGGTCGAGGTTGTCGAGACCCCTGGTGCGTCGCCGGTCGCGACCCCGCCCTCCTCGGTCAAGAGCCCTAGCGAGACAGGTTTCGACAAGCTCAACCAGCCCGGGGTCGAGAGTTTCGACCAGCGCGGCCAGCAAGGACCCGCGACCCCACATGACGTCGAGGTTCAACTGCTCGCTCTCCCGCCGGCCGCGGTGAATCGCTCGGCCGGCATCGCCGCCGTCCGCAAGGTCGCGGCCGGAGTCGAGCCGACTCCCACCACCATCAGCCCCCGCCCCGGCTCGCTGCGGATCTCCTGGCCCGGCTCACCCGACATTGTCGCCGTGCCGGACGGCGGGTTCGCCGGCATGCTGGTGGCCGGGCGGCACAGCGATACCGCAGAGCGGGCGTGGCGGCTGGAGGCCCTGGTCCGACTGTTCGCCGTCCATGGTCGGCCCTGGACCTGGCCCGACAAGGTCAACTCCACGGACGTCGTCCACCCCGGCCAGCGCGAGGCGATGACGCAGGCCAGGGACACCATCGAGGCGCTGCTGCAGGCCGGGCTCAGCCGGGTCAGTCCGGACGGCGTCCAGCGGCTCACCGCAGCGGCGCAGCGGGCTCGGCTGGAGGCGTTGCCGTTGCTGGCGACGCTGCTCACCCAGGCGACCGGACGCGCCAAAGCCCTCGCCGGCCGCGCCGACGACACCTCCGAGCGGCAACTACTCGACGCATTGGCGCGGGCCTGGACGCTGGCCATCGCGCTACTCGGATCAGCGCCGCCGCTGCCGCCGCAACTGCTCGGCGGGCAGCTGAGGGCCGGACGCGGCACCGGCGAAACCGCCGAGACCGGCGTCCTGCTGCCGCTGGCGGTGCGCTGGTGGACGGCACCGTCCGGGGCCCGCGGGCTGACCGTGATGCTGTGGGACACCGAGCACCACCGGGTGGAGACGGCCAGCACTGGCCGGGCCGCAGGTACCGACCCGTCGTTCACCCGCTCCTGGGACGCCCCGCTGCTGTGGGGTGTCTCGGCGCAGACCCTGGCCGGCGGCCTGTTCACCCTGCACCACGCCGAGCGTCGCGACGACGGCACCCTCAGCCCCACCACCCGCACCCGCGCCACCCCCGGCGAGCGATTCAGCACCGCCGCCGTCGACCTCGAGCAACTGGCCGACGCGATCCGCGGCTCAGCTCGGACGGCTGCCGCCACCGGCTTCCTGCCCCCGCCCGCGTCCCTGCGGCTGGTGCTGCCCCGGCGGCTGCGCGGGGTCGCCGAACCTGAACTCGACGAGGTGAACCAGGAACTCCGCTGGCCGATCACCGACCGTAGCGGCGGGCGTCACCTCGCCCGGGTGCCCGCCATCGGAGCGGAACAGGCGGTGATCGGCTGGCTGCTCCGCGACAGTCAACAGGTCGCCGCCGTCGTCCTCGACGACAAGGACCGGCCGCTGTCGGTGTTCATCGTCGAGAACGGACGCCTCAGGTTGATCGCGCCGTCGTTGACCCCGCCGCCGTCGCCCCCACCGGGGCAGCAGACCCGACGCGGCTGGCTGGCCCGGCGCCAGCCGAAGGACCAGCGGCCACGCGCCCACATTGCTGAACAGGAGCGTCCCGCCCCTCCGCTCGCCCAGCTGACCGAGGCGGTCCTCGACGTCTGCGAAGCGCTCGCCGCCACCGGACGCCCGGCGCTCAGCAACCGGCAACGGGACACCCTGCAGGGTCGGGTCGAGCAGGCGTCCGCGCTGGGGTTGAGTTCGCTCGCCGCCGCGATCGAGCCGCTGCTGGCCGACCGGGTCACCCCGGCCGCGGTGCTCCGGGCGAACTTGGTCGCGAGCCGGGCACGGGCGCTGGCTGACGACTGACTCGGAGCCGGCAAGGGGTTTCGACAGGCTCAACCAGCGGCGGGCGGGTGACTCAGCGCTGCTCCACCGGCACGTAGTCCCGCTCCACCTCACCGACGTAGACCTGGCGGGGCCGTCCGATCCGGGTGCTGGGGTCGAGCGACTGCTCGCGCCAGTGCGCGATCCAGCCGGGCAGCCGTCCGAGGGTGAACAGCACGGTGAACATGTTCACCGGGAAGCCCATCGCCTGGTAGATCAGCCCGGTGTAGAAGTCGACGTTCGGGTACAGCTTGCGCTCGACGAAGTAGTCGTCGTGCAGCGCCGCGTCCTCCAGGGCCAGGGCAAGGTCGAGCAGTTCGTCCGAGCCGGGCCGGGTCCGCAGGATCGCGTCCGCATGCTGCTTCACGATCTGGGCCCGCGGGTCGAAGTTGCGGTAGATCCGGTGCCCGAAGCCCATCAGCTTCACCCCGGACGTCTTGTCCTTCACCTTGCGGACGAAGCTGGCGGCGTCCTCACCGCTGTCGCGTAGCTGCTGCAGCATCTCGATGACGGCTTGGTTGGCGCCGCCGTGCAGCGGACCGGCGAGCGCGTTGGCGCCGGCCGCGACCGAGACGTACAGGTTCGCGCCGGACGATCCGACCATCCGCACCGTTGAGGTGGAGCAGTTCTGCTCGTGATCGGCGTGCAGGATCAGCAACGTGTCCAGTGCCCGGACAACCGTCTCGTCGAACTCGTAGGGCCGCGTCGGGCCGCCGAAGCTCATCCGCAGGAAGTTCTCGATGTAGCCCAGCGACTCGTCCGGGTAGAGGGCCGGCAGGCCCAGCGAGTTCTTGTAGCCGTAGGCGGCGAGCATGGGCACCTTGGCCATCAGCCGGTAGGCGTGCTGTTCGACCGAGCGCTCGGTCAGCGCCACCGGCGGCATCGCGAAGGTGGAGAGCGCGTTGATGCCGGCGGTCAGCACCGGCATCGGATGCGAACGCCGCGGGAACAGCCGGAACATCTCCTTGAGCCGCTCGTCGAGCAGATAGTGCCGGCTGATCGCCTCGCTGAACTCGGCCAGCTCGGACGCCGTCGGCAACTCGCCGTACAGCACCAGATACGAGGTCTCCAGGAAGGTGGACCGCTCCGCGAGTTGCTCGATCGGGTAGCCCCGGTAGCGCAGGATGCCGGCCTCGCCGTCGATATAGGTGATTGCCGACCGGCAGGACGCCGTATTCCCGAACCCGTAGTCGAGCGCCACATCACCGGTGGTGGCCAGCAGCTTCGACACGTCGTAGCCGTCGCTCCCGACGGTGGCGGGCACTTGCGGGAGTTCACAGGCTTGCTCGTCGCGGAGGTACTGGGCTGCGCTCATTCGAGGTTCCTTCCGGGCGGAGGTCAGGAGGGTCCGGGGTGACCTGCGGCCACCCTACCTGTGGCTCCAGGACGAGTTATTGACATGTCAACGACCCGCGCCTATAGTGAGAGTGGTTTATCGTTCAAGCAGACTTCCAAAAGGAGGCACTCACATGCCCGGAATCGCTGATATCAAGGGGACGTATGTCCTCGACGCGAGCCACAGCCAGCTCGGCTTCGTGGCCCGCCATGCCATGGTCACCAAGGTTCGTGGCAGTTTCAATGAGGTGTCCGGCAGCGCAACCTTCGACGGATCCGACCCGTCCGCCTCGTCGCTGAGCGTGACGATTCAGGCTGCCTCGGTCGACACCCGCAGCGAGGGCCGCGACGCACACCTGCGCTCAGCCGACTTCTTCGACGTCGAGCAGTACCCCCAGATCACCTTCGCCGGCACCGGTTTCGCCCTCGACGGCGACGTGCTCACGGTGACCGGCGACCTGACCATCAAGGGCGTCGCGCATTCGGTGTCCATCCCGTTCGAGTTCCAGGGTGCGGCCGTCGACCCGTTCGGCAACGAGCGGATCGGCCTCGAGGGCTCGGTCGTGGTCAACCGCAAGGACTGGAACCTCAACTGGAACGCCGCGCTGGAGGCGGGCGGCGTCCTGGTGAGCGAGAAGGTGACCCTGGAGTTCGAGGTGTCCGCCATCAAGCAGGCCTGATCCCGCTCCCGACACGGGCCCGGGTCGGGGGGCCGAGAAGCCCGTGGCGAGTGTGATCGTGGCGTAGGGCCCGGCTTCGGCCGGGCCCTACGGCTTTTCAGAATCATTGGGCACAGCTGCAACGCGATGGCCCGATGCCGCATGATCCGGGTATGCGAATCGTGGTCCGCTGGGTGATCGTGGCGATCCTGTCGATGGGGGCGCTGGCGGTGGTGCCCGCCCCGGTGGCCTGCGCGTGTTCCTGCAGAGCCCTGACCACCACCGAGGCGGTAGACATGGCGTCCGCGGTGTTTTCCGGCGACGTGCTCTCCACGACCGAACCGGCCAGCCTGGGTAGCGGCGACCCGATCTACTACCGGATCCGGGTGAATCGGGTCTACAAGGGAGATCTTCCCGCGCTGGTCACGGTCTCCTCGGCCGCCAGCGAGGCCAGTTGCGGCATTCGGCTCGCCGGAAAGGTCACCGTGTTCGCCACCGGCCCCGCGGACGGCCTGAGCTCCAGCTTCTGCGCGGCTCCGGTCACACTGGACGTCAAAGCACTCGGTGCCGGCGTCCGGCCGACGGCGGTGCCCTCGGTTACGCCGACCGAGGGGACGCCGGCGGCCACGCGGGCCCCGGAGCAGGCGACGGCACCGGCCGGCGCCGTGAATCGGTTGGCTCCCGGCGTGGCGGCGTTGGTCGTCGGGTTGGTGATTGTCGTCGGGACTGTTCTGCTCCTCTGGCGGCCACGTCCCTGATCTACGTCCGCCTGGCCACTATCCTCCCAACGACGGAGGGTGATGCCTCCAGAGTCTTGGAGGACGCATGGTTGAGTGGGCTGGATGGTTCAGCTGGACTGTCTGGATCATCGATATGGCGATCAGGATCGCCGCAGTGGCCACCATTCCGCACAATCGACGCCCGTCGTCGTCGCTGGGCTGGCTGCTGCTGATCATGATCACACCGGTGCTGGGGATGGCGATCTTCCTGTTGATCGGCAGCCCGTTCGTTCGCGGACGACGGCAACTGGTGCAGGATCGCGGCGACAAGATGATCACCAGCCGCACGGAATCCATGCCCGACATCCCCGAGGGCGCCGAGCTGCCGGGCGGGCTGGCCAGCCTGGTGGAACTCAACCGAGAACTCACCGCACTGCCGATGCTGGCCGGAACCAGTCACGGGCTGTACGGGGACTACACCGCTTCGCTGGCGGCGATGACCGCGGCCGTCCGAGACGCCCAGGCCCGGGTGTACGTCGAGATGTACGCGATGGCCCGCGACCACGCCACCGAAGAGTTCTTCGACGCGATGGCTGACGCCGTCCGGCGCGGCGTGACTGTGCGGGTGCTGTACGACCACATCGGGTCGCGCAAGTATCCGGGCTTCAAAGAGATGAACGCGTGGCTGGACGCCCACGGCATCGAGTGGCGCCAGATGATGCCGATCAAGCCGCTGCAGGGCCGGTGGCGCCGGCCCGACCTGCGCAACCACCGCAAGCTGCTGGTGATCGACAGCGAGGTGGCGTTCATGGGGTCGCAGAACATGATCGACTCCAGCTACCTGATGCCTGCCAACGTCAAGATCGGACGGCATTGGCTCGACCTGAACATCAAGCTGACCGGGCCGGTGGTGGCGTCCCTCGAGGCGGTCTTCGCGCTGGACTGGCTGACCGAGACCGGTGAATCGCTGGCCGAGCACGTCCGGCAACCCGGCGCCGATCCCGGTGGCCAGCCGATGCAGCTGGTGCCCTCCGGTCCGGGTTACCGGACCAGCCCGAACCTGCGGCTGTTCACCGCGCTGAGTCATCGCGCCCAGCACAAGCTCTCGATCACCAGCCCGTACTTCGTGCCCGAGGAATCCCTGCTCGAAGCGGTGACGACCGCCGCCTACCGCGGGGTCGACGTTGAGCTGTTCGTGTCGGAGGAGGCCGATCAGTTCGTCGTGCACAACGCCCAGGCGTCGTACTACGAGGCGCTGCTGGAGGCCGGTGTCCGGATCTACCTCTACCCGAAGCCGACCGTGCTGCACGCCAAGTTCTTCACCGTCGACGACGTGGCCGGGGTGATCGGTTCGTCCAATATGGACTACCGCTCGTTCGGCCTCGACTACGAGATCTCCCTGATGGGCACGGCTCCGGAGTTCGTGGCCGACCTGCAGCAGGTGGCGGACGGCTACCGAACCCTCTGCCGTGAACTGACCGTGCAGGAGTGGGCGGCGAGGCCGCGGATGCAGCGCTACAAGGAGAACGTCACCCGGTTGATGGCGATCCTGCAGTAGCCGCTCAGCCCTTCTTGGCGCTCAGCCCTTTTCGGCGCGGGCCTCGGCCAGCGCGTCGATCAGCGCGTCGATCGCCTGGTCGAGTTCCTCGCGCTCGATCACCAGCGGCGGCGCCAGCCGGATGGTCTTGGTGTGGGTGTCCTTGGCGATCACGCCGCGGGCCAGCAGCCGGTAGCAGACCGACCGGGCGCTACCCAGGTAGGGGTCGATGTCGACGCCGGCCCACAAGCCCTTGCCGCGGACGGCGTCCACGCCGTGGCCGATCAGGCCGCGCAGCCGCTTGTGCATATGGGCGCCCAGCTCGGCCGAGCGCTGCTGCACTTCGCCGGTGCGCAGGATCTCGATCGCCGCCAGCCCGACCGCTGCGGCGAGCGGGTTGCCGCCGAAGGTGGACCCATGCTGACCCGGGTGCAGCAGCCCGAGGATGTCGCGGTTCCCGACCACTGCCGAGACAGGCATGATGCCGCCGCCGAGCGCCTTGCCGAGGATGTACAGGTCGGGCACGACGCCGCTGTGGTCGCAGGCAAAGGTCGTGCCGGTCCGGCCCAGGCCGGACTGGATCTCGTCGGCGATGAACAACACGTTCCGCTCGGTGCACAACTGACGCAGGGCCGGCAGGAAGCTCTTCGGCGGCACGATCACGCCGGCCTCGCCCTGGATCGGCTCGGCCAGGACGGCGACGGTGTTGGCGTCGATCTCGTCGGCGATGGCATGGATGTCGCCGTAGGGCACCGTCCGGAAGCCCGGGGTGAATGGACCGAAGTTGCGGCGGGCGGTCTCGTCGTTGCTGAACGAGATCACGGTGGTGGTGCGACCGTGGAAGTTGTTAGCCATCACGATGATGTTGGCGTGCCGCTCTTCGACACCCTTGGTCTCGTAGCCCCATTTACGGGCCAGCTTGATCGCCGACTCCACCGCCTCGACGCCGGTGTTCATCGGCAGCACCATCTCTTTGCCGCATAGTTCGGCGAGCGCCTGGATGAACGGACCGTAGGTGGCCGAGAACACCGCGCGCGAGGTGATGGTCACCTTCTGCAGCTGTGCGGCGACGGCCTGTGTCAACGCCGGGTGGCAGTGCCCGAAGTTGACCGCCGAGTAGGCCGAGAGGAAGTCGAGGTAGCGGTTGCCGTCGATGTCGGTCAGCCAGGCACCCGAGCCGGATTCGATGACCACCGGGAGCGGCAGGTAGTTGTGCGCGCCCCAGGTCTCGGTCTGCTCGATGGCCTGCTGCTGCGTTGTGCTCAGCCCCCGACGGTCTGTCATGCGAATTCTCCGCTCATCCTGTTACCTGACCGTAATACTTACGGTCGAAATCAACTGGGACGCAATAAAGCGCCGAGCGTAAGGGTAGCGGAGGCGGTCCGCACGCGCTAGACGAAGGTTGCCGCTACCGTCCCGCCTTCCAGCCCAGCGCCCGGCCGATCTTGACCCGGCTGCCGTAGCTGATCGACCCGGTGCGGAACAGCCGCACGCCCAGGGTCAGGAACAGCCAGCCGCAGACGGCCAGGATGACCAGCGCGATCAGCGCCTCCCACCAGTACAGGCCGCCGGTGGCGTTCCGCAGCAACGCTGAGACCGGCGCGGTCAGCGGGAAGAAGGTGAAGATCTGCGACACCACGCCGTGTGGGTCCGAGACCAGCAGGGACGCCGCGTAGAGCGGGATGAACATCGACATCACCACGACGCCGAAGGTGTTGCCGGCCTCCTTGGCGCTCGGCATCACCGCGCCGATGGCGACCAGCAGGCCGGTGAACATCAGGAAGCTGAACAGGAAGAGCAGGAAGCCGATGGCCACGGTTCCGGTGTTGATCGGGAACGAGCCGAGCGTCGCCACGCCCGCGGACGGCTCGGGCAGGCCGAGGCTGCTGCTGAGCAGTCCGAAGATCACGCTCGCCGGAATGCCGACCACCAGGCCCTGAACGATCCCGATGCCGACCAGGGCCAGCACCTTGCCGACGATCAGGGTGGTCGGGTTCATCGTGGTCAGGATCATCTCGGTCACCCGGTTCTCCTTCTCCTCCAGGGTGACGTTGAGCATCTGGTTGCCCAGCATCAGCACCGCCAGGTAGAAGAGCACCAGGAAGAGGCCCGGCGCGATCACCCCGGCGATACCGGCGGTCGGCTGCCCGTCGGCGAAGGTGGCCAGCTGGACGTCCGGCGGATGGATGGCGAGCTTCGCCAGCGTCGGGTCGCCGATCCGCTTCTCGATCGACGCCTGGAAAACCGAGCCGGCGACGGCGTTGTAGCGGCTGGAGTCGAACAGCCCGAGGTCCTGGCCCTGGACCTCGATCGGCTGGCTGAGCGGATCCTTCGGGTAGTCGATGTGGCACTGCGAGGTGCCGGCGACGACGGCGGCGCGGGCCGCGGCTGCGTCGGCGACGGGGGTGCCTCCGGCGGCCTTGGCGATCGTGGGGTCGATCAGGCCGGAGGCGTCGGTGTAGGTGAACGGGACCGCCGCGGTGTCCTGGCTTTCGGCACGCTGCGCGGTGGTCTGGCCGCTCAGGGTGATCAGCCCGACGACGATCGCGATAAGCACCGGCACCGACAGCGAGATGATCCAGAACTTCGGTTTCGACACCGTCCGGCGGAACTCGAACGAGATCACCGTGGCCAGGTTGTGCCGGCTCATGCGGCCACCTCCTCGTCGCCGTACACCTTCAGGAAGATCTCCTCCAGCGAAACCCGGGCGGCGGAGAAGTCACGCAACTGGACGCCGGCGTCCAAAAGCTCGCGGATGACCGTGTTCGAGTCGATGCCGTCGGGCAGTTCCAGCTCGGCGTAGTTGCGCTCACTCACCGCGACCCGGTAGCTGTCCGAACTCGGCAGCACGCCACTGAACGAGAGCCGCAGTCGGCGGCCGCCGAAGGCATCCTGCACCTCGGCGAGGGTGCCGTAGGCCTCGGCGCGGCCGTCCTTGAGCAGCAGGACGCGGTCGCAGAGCCGCTCCACCTCGTCCATCTGGTGGGTGACCATGATCACCGTCGAACCCTGGGCGCGCTGCTCGTCGACCAGATCCATCAGCAGCCGTCGGTTCACCGGGTCGAAGCCCTTGGTCGGTTCGTCGAGGATCAGGATGTTCGGGGCGTTCATGATGGTGACGCCCAGTTGCACCTTCTGCTGCTGGCCGCCGGAGAGCTTGTCCAGCCGGACCTTGGCGTGGTGCTGCAGCCCGACCCGCTCCAGAAAGGTCCGTGACCAGGCGTCGGCCTGCTCGCGGCTGAGTCCCTTGAGGCGTCCGAAGTAGACCATCACGTCGATCACCGACTCCTTGCGGTACAGGCCGCGCTCCTCGGGCAGGTAGCCCAGCCGGGAGCCCTGCGCCGGCTCGAAACGGCGTCCCTCCACCAGCAGGGTGCCGGCGGTCGGTTGGTAAATGCCCAGCAGGGCGCGGATCGTGGTGGTCTTCCCCGAACCGTTGGAGCCCAGCAGGCCGAAGGTTTCACCGGCCCGGACGTCGAAGCTCAGGTCGTCGATGACGACCTGGTCGCCGAAGGCCATCCGGAAACCCTGCACGTCGATCACGGGGGTGTTTCGTCGATCGCTCATGCTTCCACTTGACCACGCCGGTCAAGCCCTGGCCACTAGAGTCGTTCCATGGAAGCGCCCTTGCCCATCGTCGTCGGCAACGACGGTTCGGATTTCGCCCGGCTCGCCACCCACCGTGCGCTGTGGCTGGGTCACCAGCTGAAGGCTCCGGTGCGGATCGTCCGGGCCTGGTCGATCAGCACGGCGCCCCGCCCGGCCACCTGGTCGCCGGGCTATGTGCCGCCCGCCGATGACTTCGAGGCGGCCGTCCGGCAGCGGCTGGACCACGATGTCGCCGAGCAGCTCGCGGAGTTTCCCGAGGTCGAGGTCGCCTTGGAGACGCCGCATGGCCCGCCGGGAAGGGAGTTGCTGAAGGCATCGCACGGGGCGCGCATCCTGGTGGTCGGCACCCGTGGGGCCGGCGGCTTCAAGGGGTTGCGGATGGGCTCGGTCTCCGATCAGGTGGTCGAGCACGCCACCTGCGACGTCCTGGTGGTGCGCCGCGGCGTCGACAACCAGGCACCCGGAGGCCGGACGGGCCTGGACGGCATTTTCGGCCGGTGAGCGGCCCCACCCCGGGACGTCGGCCGGACCAGCGACGTCCGCTGGTGGTCCTCGGCCTGCTGGTGGTGCTGGCTCTGGCCGGGCTGCTGTGGTGGAGCGACGGCGCCGGCCGGAGCACCCCGGCACCGACGCTGTCGGCGTCCGCGTACTCGCCGACCTCCTCCGGGCTGCCGGTCTGTACGACGGTGCCGAAGGAGGTGGCGACGACCGTCGCGGCGGTGCGCAACGACGGCCCGTACCTGCGACCGGACGACGACGGCGGCGTGTTCTCCAACCGGGAGGGCCTGCTGCCCACGGAACCACGCGGCTACTACCGGGAATACACGGTTCGTGCGCCCGGAGAGCGGTTCCCGGGACCGCGTCGGCTGGTCACCGGCGGCCAAGCTCGAGCCGGCGCCGAGCCGGAGGTCTGGTACTACACCGCCGACCACTACACCTCGTTCTGCGTGCTGCGGAACCCCTGAACCTAGTTGGCCTGACCCCTACGTGCAGGGATTGTTCCCGGCCGGGCTGACAGTCGCGACGTCCGGCCGGTATTTTTCACCCCATTCGGGGAAGGGGTTGCGATGAGGGAATCCGTCGAGCAGAACGAACGTAAGCACCGTTTCGAGATCCGCGCGGACGGCGAGTTGGCCGGGTTCGTGCACTACCACCTGTCCAACGGGGTCGCCGACTTCGACCACACCGAGGTGCAGCCCCGGTTCAACGGACGCGGACTCGGCACCACCCTGGTCCGCGGTGCGTTCGACGAGATCCGCGCGGTCGGCCAGTGGAAGATCCGGGCCACCTGCCCGTTCGTGCAGATCTTCGTGAAACGGAACCCCGAGTACGCCGACCTGGTGGTTGCGTAGCGGGCCAGACCCATCCGGGAAGTGGCGATCAGTCGCGCGCGTACCGGGTGACGAAATTGCGCAGCAGGCGGTGCGCATCGTCCCCGACGCCGGAGGCCCGGGCCATCTCGACCAGGATGTCGAAGTCGTCGGGGTGGAAGTAGCCGGCGTTGCGGTAGACCGCCATCCGCTGTTCCAGCGACGCGACGTCCAGCTCGGGGTGGAACTGGGTGACGTAGACGTTGGCGCCGTGCCGGTACATCTGCACCGGGCAGGCGGTGCCGGTGGCCAGCAGGGTGACGCCGGGTGGCGTCCCGTTGCAGGCCTCCTTGTGGCCGACGAACGCCTGGAAGGACGCCGGGAGGCCGGCCAGCAGCGGATCGCCGGCCGCCTCCGGAGTCAGCGTCACCGCGATCGCGCCGAGGCCCTCGCCGTAGGTGCGGTCCACGGCGCCGCCGAGGTGCACGGTGACGGTGCCGATGCCGTAACACATCCCGAGGAACGGGAAGTCGGCGTCGACGATCTGGTCCAGCACGGCGCGCAGGTCGGCCTCGACCCGCAGCTGCAGATCGGACTTCTCGGCGTCCGACACGTTGAACGGTCCGCCGCCGAGGAACACGCCGGAGTAGTCGTCGAGGAGTAGCTCAGGCAGCGGGCCCGACTCGACCCGGATGTGGATCAGCTCCTCCGGCGCCAGGCCGGCGTGCCGGCGGACCGACTCGTACTCGTCGCCGGCCGCCTTGTCGTGGTCGCGGGTGGCCAGCAGTACGAACGGTTTCACGCCGAGAAGGGTAGCCGGGCAGGTGCGGCGGCGCCGGTTTCGTCCACCAGCTGCCGTAGTGCGGCGGCCGGGTCGCCGGTTGCCCGTTGCCGCAGATAGCTGGGGCCGATCTCCATCAGCTCGGCGACGAAGCGCAGTTCATCGGCGCAGCCGAGTTCGGCGGCGATCGGCTCGAGCCGGTTCAGCCAGTCCTCGATGCCCTCCCGGATCGGCCGCACCTTGTCCTTGACCCGAGGTGTGATCACCTCGGTGTCCAGGCCGTAGCGGGCCGCCCGCCACTTGTTCTCCTTCATGAACCACACCGGCAGTCGGGCGATCGCCCGGCCGTCGTCGAGTTCCCGCGACATGTATTCGACCAGGCATTGAGTGAAGGCGGTGAGGGCACCCAGCTCGGCGAAGGTCGGCACCGAATCGAGCACCCGGTTCTCGACCGTGCCGAACGTGGACGGCCGGACGTCCCAGCGGATCTCGTTGGGTGCCGAGATCATCCCGGCGTCCTCCAGCTCGGTGGCATAGTGCTCGAACTCGTCCCAGCTGTCCATCGGGTAGGGCAGTCCGTTGGTCGGCAATTGCTGGAAGATCATCGTGCGCTGCGAGGCGTAACCGCTGTCCTCGCTCTCCCAGAACGGTGAGGACGCCGACAGCGCGATGAAGTACGGCGAGAAGCGGGCCAGCCCGTAGGTGATGGGCAGCGCCTTGTCGCGGTGGTCGATGCCGACATGGATGTGGGTGCCGAAGATCGCCATCTGGCGGCCCCAGTAGGCGTTGCGTTCCTTGACCACGTTGTAGCGCCAGAAGTCGAATGGCTCGGAATCGGCGGCCCGGTCGATCGGGTGGGCGCCGGCGCCGAGCAGCCGGGTGTCGGGGCCGAGCAGCTGCTTGACCCGCTCCAGGCTTGCGGCCAGGTCGCCCATCGCCTCGTCCACCCGGTGATGAACGCCGGTGACGAGTTCCACCATGTCGGTCAGGTACTCGCGGCGGATCGGCCCCGATTTCGGGTCATCCACGGCGTCCAGGATCTGCTGCGCGCGCGGCGCCAGGCTGAGGGTGGCGGCGTCCACCAGGGCGAGTTCCCACTCGACTCCGATCGTGGACTCTCCCGAGGGTATGAAGTCGAACCTCATCGGTCCCCCTAAGCCTCGACCCAGCCGTAGATGCCGTTGGCCGGAATGATCCGCTCCGCCACCTTGTTTTTCACGTCCCCGCCGATCACTCGCAGACTTCCGTCGGGCAGCACCTCGGTGACGATGTCGACGCGTTTGGAGGACTTGGGGTGCTGCGGGCCGGTGCCGGTCAGCACCATGTCGCCGATGCCGACCCCCTCCACGCCGGCGTGGGAGCGCTCGTGCTTCTGCCCCCAGGTGTACAGATCGCCGCTGAACGAGAACGGCGGGACGGTGTTGCCGGCCTTGTTCCAAACCCAGGTGGCGAACAGTGCGTCCCAGGGCATACAGGCGCCGTAGGGGGTGCAGTCCTTCTTACCCTTGCGCTCGCCGACACCGAGCTGGTTACGTGCTTCGGCAACGATCAGCTGCTCGACGTTGGGTGGCCTGGTTGGCGTGGTGGACGGCGTGGGCGTCGTCTCCTGGCACACCGAGAGCGCCGCCGAATCGCCGCCGTCCACGAACACCGACGAGACGTAGCCGGTCCGCTTCCTCCAGACGATCTTGTTCCATACGTTGGAGGCGCGGGAGCCGTTGCTCACCGTGGCGCCGATGGTCTTGCAGCGCAGGGTGATCACGGTCTTGTTCTTGATCCGGGCCAGCCGCTTGCTCTGGGTAGTGGGCTCGGCCCGCAGCGACAGCAGCGTGATCGCGTTGGTGCGGACGGTGCCTTTCACCGGCGGAGCTTGAATGGTCGGCGGCGGATCGCCGCCCGAGACGGTCGGTTCAGGGTCGGCGCCCGGTCCACTGCAGCCGGTGAGCAGCGTCGCCAGGACCACCGCTGCCGCCGCACGCCGTCTTACCATGGAGGGACGCTAACACGAGGGACGGGCCGGATCCGTCCATGGGACAGATGAACGGAGCCGGCCCGGGCTCTCTCAGGGGGCAGCGGCGGTCGCGACGGTCTCGCCGAACAGGGCGTCTGCCGGCGGAGTGTCTGCACCGGTGTCCTCCAGCAGCAGCGACCACCACTTGCTCATGGTGCGGGAGTAGACCACCGTGCCGGCGTCGGCGGTGCGGCCGACATTCTTGAAGGGGACCCCGATCACCACTCCGTCGCGCCTTGCTTCACCGTCGTTGATGTTGCCGTTGAGGACGCCGACAGCAAAGCCGAAGACGTCCCTGGGCGCGGACTTGCCGGGGATGCCGCCCTTGCCCTGCCGCAGCACTGTGGCCGCTCCGCCGGGGCGGTTGGCGCGGAACATGAGCACCGCTCCGGCGCCGGACCTCTTGTCCACCGACTTACCGGGGATTCCCACGATCGCGGTGAGCTGGTCGAGGGTATTGATGCCGAGCGCGACCGACCAACCGAGGTAGTCACCGCTGCGGTTGCTGCCCGGGATACCGGCGGTGTTCTGGTGGACGGCCCGCAGCGAACGGAACGTCCGGGTGACCGGATTGAAGTTCAGCACGTGCACCTGGCCGGTGGCCGCGGCCGAGCCGACCTTCTCGCCGGGGACGCCGACGAGGACATAGTTGTCCCGGAATGCCACGGCGGCGCCGAACTGGTCGCGGACCTCGGCGGTGTCGGGCACGCCCTTCGAGTTCTGGGTGACGGCGATGCCTCTGAAGGTGGTCGGCGTGGTGGAGGTGGCCGAGAGCAGCGTGACCGAACCGGCGTGCTTGCGCTTGCCGACGGCCTTGTTCGGGGTGCCGATCACGATGGTCCTACCCTGGCCGGCCAATGCCGTCCCGAACCGGTCGCTCTCCTGCGAGCTGCCCGGAATACCGGGTGAGTTCTGGGCGATCAGCTTCCGCGACCCGGTCAGTGCGAAGCTCTTGGTCAGCGGCAGCACCTCGACGCGTCCCGCCTCCCATTTCTCGCCGTCGTCGGCCGTCGGCGCCGACACCACGAGTTGCTGAGCGGCGTTCACCCGGCCGGCCGCGGTCTGCTTCTGTGGCGTGAGCAGCAGCACCTGGGCACCGAAGCTGCCATGGTCCGCGTTGCCGGCAAAGCTGCTCATCAGGGTCAGCGTGTTGCCGATGCCACCCTTGATCAGGTAGGCGGCGCCTTTGCTGGTGTTGCGGCCAGGGGCGCCGACGGCCAGGTCGGCACAGCCGTCGTCGTTGACGTCGCCGAGGGCCACCGATTGGCCGAACCGGTCCCCTTTGGCGGACGGCAGACCCAGATCGGCTGCCTTCAGGAAGCGGCGTTCGCCGTTGCTGAACAGGATGTCGACCGCTCCCCGGCCATTGTCGTAAGAGGGCACGCCCACCACCACATCCGCCTTACCGTCGCCGTTCACGTCGCCGGCGACGCCGGTACCGGCAGCGCAGGTGGGCGCCGCGTGTGCGTCGGGTGGGGTCAGGCAGGTGGAGGAGAGTCCGAGGCCGAGACCGAGGACGGCGGCGACCAACCGAGGTGAGCGAGACATGCGACCCCCTGAGGTGTGTGTACAACACCCCTCAGGTCCCTGGTCGCGGCGCGCTGATACGTCCGTTCAGCGATGATTTCGGTGCGGTCGGGGCTTAAGTAGGTAGGGAAGCGCTGCCCTCTAGCTGGAGAAGAACAGGCCGCCCAGGCCTTTGCGGCGGTACCGCTTGTCACCGCGGTGGCCCCATTCGGGTCCGTAGCCGTAGCCGGCGCTCGGCGGCGGGGCGGCCACGAAGCGGGCCTCCAACTGGGTGATGTTCTCCAGTTCGCCGAAGTCGAGGAAGACGCCGCGGCAGTTCAGGCACTGCTCGATGTGGATGCCGTTGCGGTCGACGGTGCGCATGCTGCCGGCACACTTGGGGCAGGTGAAACCGGCGGGGGCGCGGCCTCCGGGAGCGTACGGCTCGTACCGGGGCATCGGGTCGATCGGCGAGGACATGCCTTTACTGTGCCATGCGCCGGCAAGCCGCCAGCAGTGTATTCGCTGTGTGTCCGCTGTGGCTGGCGTCGGCCGAACAGATGGCGCGGACGGCGGCCACGAACACCGCGCAGCGTGCTGGCAGATCGAGGCTCGGCCACGGGTCTCCGGACGCCGGAACGGCCGGACCGCCGGCGCCGCGGTAGGCGTTCAGGAAGCTGTGCCAGGCGTCGTCGTCGAGCAGCCCGCACGCCCAGAAGCCGGCCGGGCGGGCCAGATCCCACGCCGGGTCGCCGACGCCGAGATCGTCCACGTCGAGCAGCCGCCAGCCGTCCGAGCCGCGGCCCAGTTGGCCCAGGTGCCAATCGCCATGCAACAGGAACCCGGAGCGCTCCGGCCGGGCGGCGTCCAGCGTGAGCCGGGCGCCGAGGTCGCTCAGTTCGGCCGGGGCGCGATCGCGGGCCCGGGCCAGCCGCTGTGGCCAGCCGTGCGTCGGCATGCCCGCCGGAGGAGCGGTCCGGTGCAGCCGCGCCAGCAGGACGCCGGATTGCGCCCAAGGCTGCTGGTCGGCGTCCGGGTCGACGACCCCAACCCGTGGCCACACGCTCGCCGGGCGTCCGTCGGGTGCGGTGCGAGCAGCGGCCTCCACCGGCGCCAGGAACTGGGGGGTGCCGGACGCCAACCGGAGCCGTCGGGCCAGTGCCTCGGGATCGGTGCGCCGGGCGTGCAGCTTGATCGCCAGGTCTCCGAGCAGCCGCAGCTCGGCGTCCGAGGTGGTGCGATGGATCTGGATCGGACCTTCTCCGGATCGTCCGAGCCGACGCGCCAGCGCGCGCGTCCAGGACTCGATCGGGTCGGCGGGTGTCACATCGACCATTCTTCCTGGAAGGATCGGGGGAGCCCGACACAGAATGACCGACCCAGACGAAAGGCCCAACGATGGCGATCACGATGATCTGCAATGTGCACGTGAAGGACGACAGCATCGAGGCGTTCAAGGCGGCCTCGCTGGCCAACGCGGCCGGCAGCCTGCAGGAGCCCGGGATCACCCGTTTCGAACTGCTGCAGCGGGTCGACGACCCGACCCGGTTCATCCTCTACGAGGAGTACGTCGACCAGGACGGCACCCAGGCCCACAAGGAGACCGAGCACTACCAGATCTGGCGGGCCACGGTGGCCGACATGATGGCGTCCCCGCGGGACACCTACAGCTTCGGCGACAAGCTCTGAGCTGAGACCTGCTCACAGCTCGTTCTCCCTTCTCACTTTCGCGCGGAGGGTGAGGTGGTGGGCGTATAGGATTCCGCCGTGAGTCGTCGTTTGAGCGCAGCAGTCGCCTTTCTCATCATCGGTGCGGCGGGTCTCGTCGCGCCTGCCGGAAACGCGCAGGCAGCGCGTGCAGCGAAGATCCAACTCGTCACGATCCAGAAGGATTTCGTCACGCAGCGTTGCGGGACCTACAAGCTGTCGCACGTGAAAGCAGTACTGACCGGCAGTACGTCGGCCAACGCAAAGTTGGTCGACAAGAAGTTCCTCACCACGCTGACCGCTGCGCAACAGTTGGCGTTGGAAAGCTACAACGGCCTGATCGACAGTGGCGAGGAGTGCTTCACGCCGCGCTTCAAGGTGACCAGCACCGGGTCGGTCTACAACAAGCGCTACCTTTCGGTCGCGTACACCTGGAAAGGCGATTGGTACAGCGCCTCCCAAGACGGTGTCCGCTCGCTCAACTTCGATCTGAAGACGCGCAAATCGGTCAACGTGACGACGTTCGTGAGCAACACGGGAAAGGTCTTCACCTGGGCGGCCTGCAAGGCGCTGAACGCGAAGGCGCCCGACACCGGTCATGGCCATGATGGCCAGTGGTCCTACTGCCCCAACACCGAGCGCCAGCGCAACCTCGACGGCTGGACCGTGGACGCCGGCGGCGTCACGGTCTACGGCAGCGGCGATCTGGGCTTGTACAAGGCCAAGCTGTCGTGGTCGAAATTGGTGAAGCCTTCCTACCTGAAGTCCAAGAAGGCAACTACCAGCAAGGTTTCCACCACCAAGTGCTTGGGCACCCCGAAAGCGACGGTGACTGTTCAGGGCGGTCTGGTGACTGTGAAGGTGGGCAACTACGCCCATAGCGTGTACGGAATAAAGCCGGCCGGCAAGAAGGCCGGCACCAAGTGGCGGGTGGTGACGGAGTACGCCAACGCTGCGGCGGCCGACTGGTGGGGTCCCGGCTACGTCGAGTTCGCCTCCAAGTCGAGCAACAAGGCCGTCAAGGTCAGTTGTTTCTATAAGGCCGCCTGGTGAAGCCGCGGGCGGACTCTGGCCCTTGGACGGTGTCCAATACGTGCGCCGTCGACTTCGAGACCGGGAAGTCGATTCTCGACGCGAAGGTGTTTGTTGAGACCGCCTGCCACGGGCGACACACTCAATACTCGATGATCATCGGCGGATGTGCCGCGGCGAAAGGACGATATGAGGTCGCGGATCTTACGGAGGATTGCAGTAGGAGTCGTGGTGGGAACCGTGGCAGCAAGTATCGCCACTCCCACCGTTAAGGCGACACCTCTGGAGAAGGCGGCTGGGTTCACGCTGACGTCGAAGAAGCAGTTGAAGAGCCTGTGGGTGCCCTCGATGTGCAACAACCCGGCTGGAAAACTCAAGGACGGAAAGCTTCCCGGCTATCATGTCGAACTCAACTATCTGGAATCGAAGCTCGGGCAGATCCGGCCCGGCGGGGGAAAGGAAGCAGCTGCAGTTTTCGGCTGCTCGCAAGGTGGGATCGGCTGGCCAAACCACATCGTGTTCTATGCGACGAACGGCAAGATCATCGGTCATTTCGACACCGCATCAGTTGGCTTCGCTCCTGGGCGTCAACTGATCTCATCGGTGTCTATCAGCAAGAAGAATGCTGTGACGGTGAATGTCATAGCCGTTCCGTTGCAGGGTGATAATGAGCTATGGGGCAGCGCCGGAGCAGTGCTGAACTTCGAGTGGGATGGAAAGACGCGAAAAGTGGTCCGTACGTCCACCAAGATCTACTCCGACACCAAAGGCGCGGCCACCAAACTTCTTTCGCTGGTTCGGGATGGCAAGACGGCGCAGGCCAAGAAATATGCCACTACTTCGATTGTCAAAACCCTCACAAACGAGTGGCGGAATATCAAGAATAGGAATAAGAGCGCCAAGAAGAAGGGCTCGATAAGGATCGGCAGTTGCATCGGCAGGCAGAGTGACAGTCCCTACGGCTCCTGGTTCTGGGAATATTTCGCCATGAACTCGAGGAGCTGCTCGGTGATCTTCACTTGGCCTATGGGCAAGGGTGAACCCGAGCAATTCCGATCTGACTCTATGCTCAGTTTTGATCACAAACAATCCGATACGAACTGGACATCTTGGTATGCACGGAAATTGATCGGAGTTGCCGGATAGGCCAATTGCGTCCGTCTCGATCAGGTTCAGCCGACAGCCCGAGGTTGGGGTGAAGTGGATGTGGATCCTGGGAAGCGGGCCAGCCAAGCCCACACCTCGGACGCCGCGTGGGTGGCGTAGTTGTCCAGCACAGGTGCAACTCGAGCTCGGATAGATGGCTGCAGGGCAGCCTTACCGCGCGCCTTTTCGCTTTGCTGAGCCCAGCGGGCGCGGTGGCCGTCCGTCATCGGTGGGTGCAAGGCCATCTTGGCAGGACGGACAGTAGAACATCGTCCGCTCCCGGGTGGGTGGGCCGATCATCGCGACCCGGACGGTGCCGCCGCAGCGTCGGCAGGGTCGTCCGGAGCGGCCGTGCACCCACGTGTTCTCACCGCGCCGGGTGCTGCCGGTGGTGGACTGGACGGCGTTGCGGCGTCCGTTGTCGAGCAGCTGATGGGCTCGGTTGACCAGGCGGGTGAGTCGGGTGTCGGTCAGGCCGCCGGTCGGAGTCCAGGGATTGAGGCGTTCGGCGAACAGTGTTTCGGCCGCGTACAGGGTGCCGATGCCAGCCAGATTCGTCTGGTCGAGCAGTGCTGCTCCGATCGTGGTGCTTGCGACGGCCAGGTTCGTGACGACGCGGCCGACATCCCAGTCGGGGCCGAGCAGGTCTGGGCCGAGGTGGCCGACGAGGGTGTGCTCCTGATTGCTGCGGACGACGTCGAGCATGCCGAGGCGTTGACCCAGACCGGCCCACCGGGAGGTGCTCAGGAATGCTCGGGTCTGGGCATTGGGGCGCGCGGTGGCGGCGTCCGCGATCAGCCACTGGCCCTCCATCCGCAGGTGCGAATGGATCGTGTCGCCCGAGCCGAGCCGGTGCAACAAGTGCTTGCCGCGGCTGACCACCTCGAGGGTGGTGGCTCCGGTGAAGTCGAGGGTGGCGAGGCTGGGCCAGCGCAGGTCGGTGCGGGTCAGCGTCTCGCCTGCGAACGCCTGGTTGAGGCGCTGGGCGGTGCGCCAGACGGTGTCACCCTCGGGCATAGCGATCCCCGTATCGGGCACGCCCGGTGGCGAGTACGCAACGGCCGAAGGGCTGCACCATCGCCTCACTCTATGCGGCAATCGCTACTACGGTGCGAGTGCGCTCAATGGACAGGTGACAGTGCCGTCATCGGTGGTGAGGGTCGGTCCCGTGCCGGTGATGACGAGGCGAAATACCGGCTCCCCGTCGCCCACAACGATGCGGTCATGTCGGGTATTCGACCACATCGGAGGCTCTGCCCTACCGGCGCAGCCGCAGACCCTGCGGGGTCAGCCGGAAGCCTGCTGCGGCTAGGGCTTCGGCCAGCGCGTGGTCGGAGCCGAGCACGTCGGCGCCGTCGATCTTGGCGACAGTCAGCTTGCCGAGTACACCGGCGTGCACCGCCTCGGCCAGCGCCTGCGCGGACGCCGCGAGCAGGTCGGCGTCGTCGGTGAAGGAGAGCAGGGTGCGTCCGCCGCGTTCGACGTAGAGGGTGAGATCGCCGTCGGCGAGCACGACCAGGGCGCCGGCCTTGCGACCGGGCTGATGTTTGCTGCCCTCCGCGCGGGCCGGCCAGGGCAGGGCGGCGCCGTAGGGGTTGGCCGGATCGGTGGCGGCCAGCACCCTCGCTCCTAGCGCGGACGGGGCCTCGCGCAGCAGGTCGATCGCGTGCCGGTCGCTGAACTGGGCGGCACCCAAGCCCTCCACGAAGTAGCCGCGGCGCACCTGGCCGGTCTCCTCTAGTGCGCTGAACACCCGATAGGCGCCGGCGAAGCCGCCGGTCACCTCCTCGTTGGCGACGCTGCCGCGGGTGACCACGCCGTAGCGGTCCAGCAGCACGTCGGCGCGGGCGGCGGCCAGCACGGTCGGGTCGGTCTCGACGGCCGGCAGTAGTGCCCAGCGTCCGGACGCCTCCGGCGGTCCGCCCGGTCTCGGCAGCGGCCCACGGGGGAGACGCCCACGGGGTGGACGGCGTCCGAACCGGCCTTGCGCCGGTGCAGGTCGGGCCTTCAGGCTGGCCCGGCCGCCACCCAGCAGCGCCCGCAGCGGAGCGAGGGTGTCGTTGCTGATGTGGCCGGCCCACACCAGCTGCCACAGTGCCTCGCCGAGCTCGGCGTCCGGCGCCCCGATGCGCTCGCCGAGCGTGCGGAACAGGTAGCTGCCGCCGCCGGCCAATGCGTCCAGGACATGCTGGGCGAGGTCCCCGCGCACCTCGTCGGGCGGACGCAGGGTGAGCGGCGCCAGCTCGGCCGGGTGCAGGCTGACCCAGCCGTCGGTGCCGGCCAGCGCACCGGCGCCCTGCCAGACCACCTCACCGGCGGCGAGCAACTCGTCGAGCATCGCCGGCCGGTAGTCGCGCACCCGGGCCGGCAACACCAACGACTCCAGCGAACTGGCCGGCACCGGATAGCCGGCCAGCTGCTCGATCGCGGACAGCACGCCGGCGGCGCCGGCAAGCGGCGGCCGCAGTCCCTGCCATTGGCCGAGGAAACGGGCGAACTGTCGGGGTGGGACCGGCTCGACCGCGTTGCGGAGCGCGGCCAGCGAGCGGCGTCGGAGCACGCGCAGCACTCCTGGGTCGCAGTAGCTGAGGCCGCCTCCACCTCGCGGGGTCTCGACAAGCTTGACCAACGGTGGCTCGACAAGCTCGACCGGCGAGGACGGGGGGAGCCAGCCCGGGGGTCGCAGGTCGCCCTCGGCCAGCCGTCCCTCGGCGATCAGCCGGGCCAGCACGCCGTGGACCACCGCCGGACCCAGGCCGAGCCAGCCGGCCACTTCCGTAGCCAGGAACGGGGCATGCCCACGGGCCCAGCGCAGCACCAGGTCGCCCAGCGGATCCGGCACCGGCGCCCGGTGCACCTCGGGCACCCCGACCGGCACGCTCACCCCGAGTGCGTCGATCAGCCGTCCGGCGTCCTCGACAGCAGCCCACCGGGTGCCGCCGGCGATCCGCACCTCAATCACCCGGCGCTGCTCGGTGAGCTCGACCAGCCACTGCGGCACCTGGTCGGGCTCGGCGCTGCGGGCCCGCAGCCCGGGCAGGTCCAGGGGGCCGAGCATCCGGATGAGGTCGGCCAGGTCTTCCGCGTCGCGGGCCCGGCGTCCCTCCGCCAGGTGCTGCAGCTCGGATTCGGTGCGGGTCAGCGATTCGGGGTCGAGCAGGTCGGCCAGGGCCAGACCGTCTGAGGTGCCGAGCAGGTCCGCGAGCAGCGCCGGGTCGAGGGTGAGCGCCGCGGCCCGCCGCTCGGCCAGCGGCGAATCGCCCTCGTAGAGGAACTGTGCAACGTAGCCGAACAGCAGCGAACCGGCGAACGGCGACGGCCGCGGCGTGGTCACCTCGACGGTACGCACCTGCCGGGCCGCGATCGATCGCATCAACTCGACCAGAGCCGGCACGTCGAAGACATCTTGGACGCATTCCCGGACTGCCTCGAGCACGATCGGGAAGCTCGGATACTGGGCGGCCACCTCAAGCAGTTGCGAGGCCCGCTGCCGCTGCTGCCACAGGGCCTGCCGCCTGTCCGGACGCCGACGCGGCAGCAGCAGCGCCCGCCCGGCGCACTCCCGGAACCGGCTGGCGAACAGCGCCGAGGAGCCGATCTGCTCGGTGACCAGGCCGGACACCTCGTCCGGGTCGAGCACCACGGCGTCCATCAGGTCGGGCACCGGGGAGCCCTCTTCGGCCCAGCCGACGTCGGGCAGCCGCAACACGACGCCGTCGTCGCCGTGCATGGCCTGGACGTCGACCCCGTGCGATTCGCGCAGCCGGGCCGCGATCGCCAGCGCCCACGGGGCATGCACCCCGGCGCCGAACGGCGAGTGGATCACCACCCGCCAGTCGCCGAGCTCGTCGCGGAACCGTTCCACCACGATGGTGGTGTCGCTGGGCAGCTGCGGGATGGCCTCGCGCTGCTCGGCCAGGTAGCCGATCAGGTTGTCTGCGGCCCACTCGTCCAGCCCGGCTGTCGTGGCCCGTTGCTTCGCCGCCTCGGGGGTGAGGCCGCCGAGCTCGCGGACGAAGGCGCCGAGCGCCTTGCCCAGTTCGGCGGGCCGGCCCAGGGTGTCGCCTTTCCAGAACGGCAGCCGTCCGGGCTCACCGGGAGCCGGGCTGACCAGCACCTGGTCGTGGGTGATGTCCTCGATCCGCCAGGTGGAGGTGCCGAGCGTGATCACGTCGCCCACGCGCGACTCGTAGACCATCTCCTCGTCGAGCTCGCCGACCCGGCGTCCGGCACCCTCACCGGCGACGAAGACGCCGAACAGGCCACGATCGGGAATGGTGCCGCCCGAGGTGACCGCCAGCCGCTGGGCGCCCCGGCGTCCGGTCAGGGTGTCGGTGCTGCGGTCCCAGACCAGCCGCGGCCGCAGTTCGGCGAACGCCTCGGACGGGTACCGCCCGGCCAGCATGTCGAGCACCGATTCGAGCACCGGACGGGTCAGCCCGGTGAACGGCGCCGCCCGCCGGACCAGCGCCTCCAGGTCGGCGACGGTGATCGAGTCGAGGGCACAGATGGCGACGATCTGCTGGGCCAGCACGTCGAGCGGGTTGGACGGCACCCGCAGCGCCTCGATGGCGCCGGCCCGCATCCGTTCGGTGATCACCGCGGTCTGCACCAGGTCGCCGCGGAACTTCGGGAACAGCACTCCGCGGGAGGTTGCACCGACCTGGTGGCCGGCGCGTCCGACTCGCTGCAGTCCGGACGCCACCGACGGCGGCGCCTCCACCTGGACGACCAGGTCGACTGCGCCCATGTCGATGCCGAGCTCCAGTGACGAAGTCGCCACCACGGCGGGCAGCCGGCCGGCCTTCAGGTCGTCCTCGGTCTGGGCCCGCTGCTCCTTGCTCACCGAGCCGTGGTGGGCGCGGGCCAACAGCGCCGGCGCGCCCTGCGACTGACCGGACTGCGCCATGACTTCCGCGGGCGTCCGGGTCCGACGGTCGAGCTTGTCGAGACCCTGGTTGGTCGCGGTCGGATTGGTTTCGACAGGCTCAACCAGCGACTGCCGCTCGGCCCAGATCTCGTTCAGCCGGGCGGTAAGCCGTTCGGCCAACCGTCGCGAATTGGCGAACACCAGCGTGGAGCGATGGGCGGCAATCAGGTCGACGATCTTCTCCTCGACGTGCGGCCAGATCGAGGTGCGCCGCGGGTCGCCTGCCGCGGGTCCTGACAGATCGTCAGTGATGTCGCCCAGCGCTGCGAGATCGGGCACCGGGACGACCACCGACAGGTCCCAGGCCTTCTCGCTGGGCGGGTTGACGATGCCGACCGGACGCCCGCCGGCCAGGAACCGTCCCACCTCCTCGATCGGACGGACGGTCGCTGACAAGCCGATCCGCTGCGCGGGCTGTTCCAGCAGGGCGTCAAGGCGTTCCAGGGAGAGGGCCAGGTGAGCGCCCCGCTTGCCCCCGGCCAGGGCGTGGATCTCGTCGACGATCACCGTCTGGATATTGGCCAGCGTCTCTCTGGCTGCCGAGGTGAGCAGCAGGAACAGCGACTCCGGAGTGGTGATCAGAATGTCGGACGGCGCGCGCGCGAAGTTGCGGCGCTGGTCGGCGGGGGTGTCACCGGACCGCACCGCGACGCTGATCTGCGGCGGTTCCACACCCATCCGGACGGCCTCGTGACCGATCCCGACCAGCGGTGACCGCAGGTTGCGTTCGACGTCGACCGCCAACGCCTTCAGCGGCGACACGTACAGCACACGGCAACGTTTCAGCTTCTCAGGGGTCGGTTCGGTGGCCAGCCGGTCGAGCGCCCACAGGAATGCCGACAGAGTCTTGCCCGACCCGGTGGGCGCGACCACCAGGGTGTGCCGACCGGAACTGATCGATTCCCAGGCCCCTGCCTGGGCCGCGGTGGGCGCGGAGAAGCTGCCCCGGAACCAGCTCGCGGTGGCCGGGGAGAACCGGTTGAGCACGTCGTCTGCCATGACGCGGACCACAATGCCACGCCGCACTGACAGTGCCTCACCGAAAGTGTCAGACCCCTCTCGTAGCGTTCTCCCATGAGTCGTGGAAGTCAGACCAAGCGGGCCACCCGAGCCAAGGAACGGGCCCGGCAGCGGGCGCGTGAGAAGCAGCAGGCGCACCGATCCAATGGGCCGTCCAGCCCGTTCGGCGCGGACGCCGGCTGGTTATTCGACAGTGACTTCGGACGGCCCCGGCGGCCAGACCCGCGGCCACGTGGCGCCGCCGAGATTCTGGCGGACGCCCGCTACGGCGCCTCACTCATACCGCTCCTGGCGGAGGCGAGCGCCATCGATCCGGCCAGGTTTCAAACCGACGCCGAGCCGATCCTGGTGGGCTGGGTACGGGACTTGTACGGCAGCGGCTGGCAACCGACCGAGTTGGTGCGCACGACGCGGATGCGGGCGAAGACGGCCGGTGCCGACCTGATGCGCCTTGTCATCGCGGCGGAGCGCGACTCGCGGCACGATCCGACCGTGCACGATCCGCAATGGATCCGGCAGTGGGCCGCAGCCGAGCTACCCCGGCAGTTGCCCGACCGAGGTTGGGTCAGAAACTGGGCGCGCTGGGCCGACGACGAAGCCCTGCGGACGATCCTGCTGCTCGCCGCGGTGCTCGGCCGGCTTCCTGAGCTGGAACAGTTGCTGGCGCCGCCGGCGGGGGTTCGCGTGCGGCGTCCGCTGGTGGGTCGGTCGGCCACGGCGGCGTCCGCGAACCCGATCCTCGAGCGCGTCCGCGCGCTGCTGGCGAAAGCCGAATCGACCGAGCACGAATCCGAGGCGATGGCGTTCACGGCGAAGGCTCAGGAGCTGATGACCAAGCACGCCATCGAGCAGGCGATGATCGACCAGGCCGACGCGGCGCAGAGCTCACCCGGCATGATCCGCGTTCCGGTCGATGCGCCCTACGCCGATGCGAAAGCGCTGCTGTTGCAGACGGTCGCCGAGCACACCCGCTGCCGGTCGCTCTTCCTCGCCGAACTGGCGCTGTCCCACGTGGTCGGCTACAGCGACGACCTGGAGGCGGTCGAACTGTTGTTCACCTCGCTGTTGGTCCAGGCGCAGCGCGGGTTGGCCGAGGCCAGCGCGACCGCACCGGCTGGGGCCCGCACCCGGTCCCAGGCGTTCCGCTCCGCTTTCCTGCTCGGATTCACCGGACGGATCGGCGAGCGCCTGGAAGAGGTGCGCCGACTCGCCTACGAGGGGGCTGACGCGAAGGGCTTCCTGCCGGTGCTGCGCTCCCGAGACGCCCGCATCGATGAGTTCATGGCCGACCGGTTCAAAGCCACCACCTCGGAACGGGTCCGCGGCGGTTACGACTCGGCGGGCTACGCGAGCGGCCGGATGGCCGGCGACGCAGCGGCCTTCACCGCAGGCGACTTGGCGGCCGAGTAGGGGTGTGCGCGCTGCGTGCTTTCAAGTCGGCGGAGGCGCGACGCAGAGCGACCTCGAGTTCATTCATCGGAATCTTTGCGAGGGCCGGCCTACAGCATCACCCAGGGGTGCGCCTGGCCGGTCGCGGAGCCAGGTGCTGACCAACGCGTCGATCTCTGCATCGGTCGCGTTCGGGTTCTCGCGGCGTAGCCGAGCGCGGTACATGCGTTCACCGAACTCATACATCGCGAACACGGTCCGGATCCGCTGTGCCGCGTCCGCATCGCTCATGGCGACAGGCTACGTCGAACCACGGCAAATCTGGTGGCCGAGAATCCGACGCTGGACTCGGGATCGCTTGAGCGCCATTGCTCAAGCGATGAGGTCACGCTGGCACACAGAGGTGGGTTCCGGCAGGGAAACGGTTGGATTCATCCCGAGTTTTCAGGTAGCGCTGTAGCTGCCTGCATTCAGCGGGTGAAGCTGTAGCGCGAGCCGAGCAGCCACATCGCACCGGCCAGGTCCAGCCCTAGGCTGTTCGGGTGACCACCAGGATGTTCCTGCATCGTGTCTCGATCCGGCCGCGCCATCTGGAGCCGTGGCTGCACCTGTGGCCCGCCGAGGTCGCATTGCGTCGCCGACACGGCTTCACCACGCACCAGGCCTACCTGCAGGAGAACGCCGAGCCGAAGCTGACCTGGCTGTACTCCCATCCGCGTCCGGACGCTGCCGAGGCGGACTGGGCAGCCGACCCCGACGTCCGCGCACACCGCGCAGCAGCGTCACCGCACGTCTTCGGCAATCTGCTGGTCAGGCCGGTGCGACTGGAGCTGCTGGAGGATCCCCCGGACCTGCCTGACCGCACCGTCTGCCTGCGGCGCTACTCGGTCGTCGGCGACTGGACGGCCTTCCTGGCGATCTGGCGCCGCATCGTGCTGGTGCGCGAGCGGTATGGCTTCCGCTGCCTGTTCGCGGTCGCCGACGAACCGAAGGACCAGTTCACCTGGGCGTTCGACTTCCCCGGCGGCTGGGACGAGTTCGCCCGGGTGCAGCAGCCCTACTACGCCGATCCAGAACGGGTGGCGCTACGCGGGGTCTTCGACTACATGGCCGACTACAGCCTCGACCCGGCTCGTCGCCTGGCCGTCGGCGGGCCGGGCGTCAGCGGGTGAAGCTGTAGCGCGAGCCGAGCAGCCACATGGCACCGGCCAGCACCACGGTGCCGGCGAGCTGGATCGGATACAGCCAACCGACCGGGACGCCGGATGGTGCTGGCAGCACCACGAACACGGCGCCCAGCAACGTGACCAGGGGTATCGCGATGCGCACCACCTGCAGAGTGACGGCATAGCCGCCGTCGCGCTTGCCGAGCCGTTGCAGCAGGGCTGTGCACAGGCAGTAGACGAAGCCAAGCACAGCCAGCCGCAGCAGCACGCTGGCCAGCACGACGACGAGGGTGATCGGCGCGATCATCAGCACCAACTCGAGCACCAGGGCAGTGATGGCCAGGTTGCGGGCCCAGACGAACCACTTGCCCAGGTCGATGAGCTGGTTCATTCCGATTGCGGCCAGTACCCAGCCGAGCAGGTCGAGGGACAGCAGCACCGAGCCGAGACGGATCTCGACCAGCACCAGCACCAGCCCGATGGCGGCGAGACGAAGCGGCGGCATGTCGCAAGGGTAGCGGCGTCCTCGTGCTCAGAGGCCTCGACTGGCGTCAGGGACGCGGGATGTGGCGCCGCACGTCCGGCTTCTCGGACGGCCCCGGCTGGACCGGGGTGACCCAGGGCCCGTCCTCCGAGGGCAGCACAATGCCCTCCTCGAGGAAGGCGTAGCGACCGGCCAGCACCTGCTTGGCGGTGGCGTCGTCGGCGTCGTCGGTGTTCTCCCACAGTGCGGTGAACAGCGCCCCGATCCGTACCCGGGCCTGCTGGCAGAACAGGTCGGCCAGTTCCACGCCTTCGGGACTCTCGGCCCGTTGGGTCTTGGCCCGCAGGCAGGCCGCGGTCATCGCGAACAACTCGGCGCCGATGTCGACCACCCGGCCCAGGAAAGCCTGCTTATGTTCCATCCCTCCTTGCCAGCGTCCCATTCCGTAGAAGATCGAGCGGGCCAGCTTGCGGGTGGTGCGCTCGGTGTACCGCACATGTGCGGCGAGCGGACCGAACTCGGCGTAGGACGTCGGCACCGCCCCTTTGCCGGCGACCAGGGTGGGCAGCCAGGTGGCGTAGAAGGCGCCCGCCTTGCCGACCGCGCGGATCTTGTCCTCGCGAGACGCCTCCGGATCGATGATGTCGCCGGCCACAGCCAGATGCGCGTCGACCGCCTCACGGGCGATCATCAGATGCATGATCTCGGTCGCGCCCTCGAAGATCCGCATGATCCGCAGATCGCGCAGCACCTGCTCCGCCTCGATCCCGCGTTCGCCGCGGGCACGTTGAGAGGCGGCGGTCTCAAACCCGCGTCCGCCCCGGATCTGGACGAGTTCGTCGGCGATCGTCCAGGCCTTCTCGGACGCGTACAGCTTGAGTAGCGCCGCCTCGATCCGGATGTCGTTGGCGTCGTCGTCGGCCAGCAGGCAGCACAGGTCGAGCATCGCCTCCAGTGCATACGCGGTCGCGGCGATGTGACTGATCTTGGTCGCGAGTGCCTCATGCCGTCCGATCGGACGCCCCCACTGCACCCGTTCGGCGGCCCAGCCCCGGGCCACGTTGAGGCACCATTTCGCCGAGGTGACGCACAGCGCCGGCAGGGAGAGGCGTCCGGTGTTCAGTGTGGTCAGAGCGACCTTCAGACCGCGGCCCTCGCCGCCGACCACGTTCTCGGCCGGCACGAACACGTCGTGGAAGCGGGTCACCGAGTTCTCGATGCCGCGTAGCCCCATGAAGTGATTCCGGCACTCCACCGTGATACCCGGCGCGTCGGCTTCGACGACGAACGCCGTGACGCCGCCGCGTCGTCCCTCGCTGGACGGCACCCGGGCCATCACCACCAGCAGGGACGCGATGGTGCCGTTGGTGGTCCACAGCTTCACGCCGTTGAGCAGGTAGCCGCCGTCGACCGGGGTGGCCGAGCAGGCCAGCCGGGCCGGGTCGGAGCCGAAGTCCGGCTCGGTGAGTAGGAAGGCCGATATCTCGCCGCTGGCCACCCGGGGCAGGAAGCGTTGCTTCTGCTCCTCGGAGCCGAACATCTTCACCGGTTGCGGCACCCCGATCGACTGGTGGGCGCTGAGCAGCGTTCCTATCGAGGAGTGCACCGAGCCGGCCAGGGTGAGCGCCTTGCAGTAGTACAGGTGCGACAGGCCGAGGCCGCCGTAGCTGGTGGGCAGCTTCATGCCGAACGCACCCAGTTCGGCGAGGCCGTGGAACACCTCGTCGGGAATCGAGTCGTCGGCCTCAATGGCCGGGCCGTCGATGCTCTCCACGAACGGCTTGAGCCGGGCCAGGAATGCCTCCCCTGCGGCGACCTGTTCGGGGCTGTTGGACGGCCACGGATCGATCAGGTCGAGCCGCAGTTTTCCGAGGAAGAGCTCTTTGCCGAAGCTCGGTTTGGTCCATTGAGTCTCCCGCGCGGCCTCCCCGGCCTTGCGGGCCTCGCGTTCGGTGGGTCCGGTCTGAGTGGGGGACATGCGCACCTCCTGCTGCTGTACCTCGAAGGTACTCCGAGGTTGGCGGGCCGGCGCAGGGTTGGGTCAGGATGGTGACCTGACCGAGACCGATTCCAGGCTCACACGGGCTGGCTTGCCGGCCTGGACGCTCTGGCGGGGCTGAGGCTGAGGTCCCGCCAGCCACTCCAGCGCGGTACCCGCCGCCACCGCGCGGGACGGCATGAACCAGTGGAAGAAGAACCAGCGCGCCAGCCAAGCCGGCCATCCGGTCAGCTGGACGCCGTACAGCTCGGTGGCCCCGCGGCCCACGCCGAGACTGGCGCCCTGACCCAGGCCGGGGAAGGTGAACGGCTTCGGCGTCCGGCCCTGAATGGTGCGGACGACGTTCGCACCGATCCGCTTGCCGTGGTAGATCGCCCACAACGCATTGGCCGGGCAGGGCCCGTCACCGGACGGATGCGGCACCGCCGCCACGTCGCCGCCGGCCCAGATCCCGGACGCCACCCGTAGCCAGCGATCGGTGATCAGCCGCCCGGACGCCTCGCGCGCGAACCCGTCCAGGCCCGGTAGCGCGACCGGGGTCTGCCCGATGGTGGAGATCACCGTCGCGGACCGCACGAAACCTGCCGCGCCGAGATCGGCACCCTCTGCGGTGACCCGGCAGAGCCGGGCGCCGGGTAGGAACTCGACGCCGGCGGCCCTGGCCTGAGCCACCGCATAGTCGGCGATCCGGGAATACCGTGGCCGCAGCATCGGCAGTGCCTGCGCACCGCGGTGCGCCAGCACGACGCGCGCGCCCGGCAGCCGCTGGGCGAGCGCCGTGGCGGCTTCGACGCCGGTGAAACCGCCGCCGGCGACGACCACGGTGTCCGTTTCCTCAACGTCGCCGAGATGGACGCGGAGTGCGGCCAGGCCGTCCGGATCCTTCAGCGACCAGCCGTGCTCGGCCAGCCCCGGCACCGGGGCGGTGGCGTCGTGGCTGCCGACACCGACCACCAGCTGGTCGAACGGCAGCGAGCGTGGGCCGTCCGGCGTGGTCACCTGGACGAGGCGCCGTTCGGCGTCCACCGAATCCACCGTGCCGGAGACGATCTCGACCCCGGGCAGCAGCCGGGTCAGCGGCACCCGGGCCCGCCCGGGGCGGACGTGACCGGTGATCACCTCGGCCGTCCAGCCGTGGAAGGAATGGTCGGGGGCGGCTGAGACCAGCCGGATCCGGACGCCGTCGAGGGCGCCGGTCAGGACGGCACGGGCGATCATCCGGGCCGCCCAGACGCCGGTGTAGCCGCCGCCGGCCACCACGATCTCGGTGACCATCTCAGGCCGCCTCGACCAGCACGGACGCCGGCTCCGGCCAGGAGACCGGGCGCCCGAAGGACAACGGCTCGGCGAGCGTGAAGCCCAGCTGCTCAAAGCGCCGAGCGGCGTCCCGCATTCGGATCGCGTGCTCGACGCCCGCCTCACCCAGCGCGGAGCCGGTCTGGCCGGAGAAGGCCATCAGCATCGTTTCGCACAGACAGGCGTAGGCCAGCCCGCGCGGCAACCCGATGTCGCCGCGCAGGTCGATGCCCGGGATCGCCGCCACCCCGCCGTCGATCACCAGTACGTCGGGGCGCTCGGTGAGTAGCCGTGGATCGGTGTTGCGAGGCTGGGTGTCGTCCAGCACGACGGCACCATGCTTGAGGTGCTCCGGGCCGATCAGCGCATCGGCGGCAGAGGTGAGCAGCAGCACCAGGTCGGCGTCGCGGACGGCGTCGAGTGAGGTGGCGGTAAGTGCCTCGACGCCGCTGCCGCGCTCGTGCAGTTCTGCGGCGAGTGCGGCAAGCCGCCGCTCGCCGCGGGCGATCAAAGTCAGGGTGTCGCCCAGTGGCTCATCGGCCAGCAGCCGGACGACGCACGAACCCACGCTGCCGGTGGCACCGACGATCGCCACATGCGCACCGGGCGCGGCGGGCAGCAGCCGGCGCAACGCCTCGACCGTCAGGTGTGCGGTGAAGGCGTTGCCCGTGGTCATCGTGACGCCCGGACGCGGACGCAGCAGCCGCCCCGCCCCGCTGACCGGCGCGGTGAGCGCGCCCAGCCCGATGACCTCGGCGCCCAGCTCCTGGGCCCGGTCGATGCCCTGCTCAATCTTGCCGACCGCCCAGCGACGGTCCTCGCTGAGCAGCTGGCGGGCGCCGACGGGGACCACCAGCACCCAACCCTCGGGCCCGGCGGAGGAGTCCTGGTCACGGCGGCGGACGGTGGCCAGCAGCTGCGGCGGAACCGGCAGCCGGCGCAGCCCCCAGTCCCAGGCGGACGACGGGATGCGGCCCAGCGGACGCCACACCCGACCCATGTCGGTGGCCACGTCGGCGCGCGGATGCACCAGGAAGGCGAACCTCTTGGCCGGCTGGCCCGGTGAGACCGGGTGGAGATCGACGCTCACGGCGGCTCCTGTCTTCGAATGCTCGTGTGTGCATTCAGAGCGCCGGGACGCCGAAGTGATACCTGCCTATCGAGCGCTCACCCGCGTGTCGGGATCGGCGGCGTCCGGGCCAGGCTCCTCGGGCTCAGCCGCAGCCTCCGCCTCGGGGGCCGTCTCAGCCTCCACCTCGATCTCTACCGTGACCGCGGCCTCGTTCTCGCCTTGGTCGTCCTCCGGAGGTGTCTCGTCGGGATCCGGCAGCTTGTCCAGGTTGCCGCCCAGGAAGATCGAGAGCCAGCGGGTTCGTGGGTCGGCGTCGAACAGGATGCTCTTGCAGAACAGGGTCAGTGGCACGGCCAGGATGGCGCCCATCGGCCCGATGATGATCGACCAGAACACCAACGAGATGAAGGTGGTGGTGATGTTCAGGCCGACCGCGTCACCGGTCACCTTGGGCTGGATCACCATCGAGGCGATGAAGTTCACCACCACGTAGGCGGCGACCATGATGATCATCGTCTGGGTGTCGCGGGCCAGCAGCGCCATCAGTGCCGGTGGCACCATGCCGATGATGAAGCCGATGTTGGGGATGTACGCGGTGACGAACGCGAGAATGCCCCAGGTCAGCACCAGCGGAATCTGCAGCCAGGCCAGGATGCCCATGTTGATCACGGCGACGCACAGGCCGAAGATCGTGTTGACGATCCAGTACTTGCGCACCCGCCAGGAGAAGTCGTCCAGTGCCGCCGCGAGGTTGGGCCGCAGTGCGGACAGTTTGATGCGCTGCGTGGTGGTGTCGGTGAGGTCGACCGCGATGAACGCGACGAACAGGAACAGCGAGCCGAGGAAGGTCGCCCAGAAGCCCACCCCGCTCATCACCCCGGTCACCCAGCCCAACAGCCGGGAGAAGTCGAAGGTGCGCAGCCACTCGGTGATCGTCTCTTGGTGAACGCCCCACGCCATCAACTGCTGGGACAGCTGCCCGTACAGCTCGTTGAACCTGTCGGTGTAGGCGGGCACCGCCTGCACGAACTGGATCATGGCCACGGTGACCGCGAACAGGATCGCGATCAGCACCAGGAGAACCACCAGCATCCCGATCAGTGCGCTGAGAATCCTCGGCACCCGGCGCTCGTTCAGCCGGAGCACCAGGGGACGGGCGGTGAGAACAAGCGTCATGGCCAAGAAGACCGGGGCGACCACGTCACGGATGAAGTAGATGCCCACCAGGCAGGCCACGATGGCGGCGCCCGCGTACAGCATGCGAATGCCCTCGGCGGGACGCACCGGCCGTAGCGGGTTGGTGAAGGGCAGTGAGGCCATGCGCGGGAGTCTAGGCCTGCCCCGCGGCTGAACGACGAAGGCCCACCGTTCGCCTCCATTTACCACCCCACTTCAGGGGGTCCCTCGGTCGTCGCAGAACTGCCGATGCCGGCCGACGCGCTTGCTACGGGTGGTTGGGTTCGTCCGGTCCCGGATCTGGGTCGGCTGCGCTCTCATCAGCTGGCGCGGGATCGGGTGGGTCGGTCTTGTCCGTCCTCAGTGCTGCCCCGTCGTCCGGCTCCGGCGACGCATCATCCGGCGGCGCGGCCGGGCCGGGTGCGAGGCCGTCCAGGTCGCCGCCGAGGAAGATCGACATCCAGCGGGTGCGGGATTCCGTATCGAGCAGGATGCACTTGAAGAACAGGGTGAGGGGTACCGCCAGGATTGCGCCCATCGGGCCGAGCAGCAGCGACCAGAACAGCAGTGAGACGAAGGTGGCGGTGATGTTCAGGCCGACCGCGTCGCCGGTCACCTTCGGCTGGATCAGCATGTCGGAGGTGAAGTTGACTGCCGTGTAGGAGATCAGCAGCAGGACCATCGTTTCCCAGCCCTGATCCAGCAACGCGATGATCGCCGGCGGCACCATGCCGATGATGAATCCGATGTTGGGAATGTAGGAGGTGACGAACGAGAGGATGCCCCAGGTCAGCACCAGCGGCACATGCAGCCAGCTGAGGATGGCGACATCGATGATCGCCACCGCGAGGGCGAAGATGGTGTTGACCAGCCAGTACTGCCGGACCCGCCAGGAGAAGTCGACCAGCGCGGCGCCGAGTCTGGGCTGGGTCGCGGTCAGCGCCGCGCCTCGTTCCGTGGTGTCGATCAGGTCGATGGCGACGAACGCGACGAACAGCAGCAGGGTGAAGAAGAACGTCCCGACCCCGGCGATCCCGCTGAGCAGGCCGGTGACGAATCCGAGCAGCCTGGTGAAGTCGAAGTTGGCCAGGAAACTGCTGCTCGCCTGCGGCGAGATCCCCAGCGAGGTCAGCCACGCGGTGGCGTGGCTATACAGGGTCTGTACCTGGTCGGCGAACTGGGGGATCTCGGTGGCGAACTGAAGAAGCGCGTACGAGACGGCCAGCAGGATCGCGAGCAACACGGCGAAGATCGCGATCATGCCGATGAAGGTGCTGAGCACTCTGGGCACGCCTCGGGAGTTCAGCCACCGCACCATCGGACGGGCGGTAAGCACCAGGGTGATGGCGAGGAAGACAGGCGACACGATGTCGCGGGTGTAGTAGACGCCGGCCATGCAGATGACGGCGGCGGCACCGATGATCAGGAATCGGATCCCCTGGGCCGCGCCGCTGCGGGGTGTGCCCACGGACAAGATGGTCATTGCGTGAGCGTAGGATCGCCGACTCCGCCCCGGCCAGGTGAGGCGGCACTGCCTCACCCTGGCCGGGTGAGCACGGTCACATCCCGGCGCGCCAGCCGGCGGTATGCACCGGAGCGTCGTAGAGCTCGGTGAGTTCGTCGTCCAGCCGCATCACCGTCAGCGAGGCGCCGGCCATCTCCAGTGAGGTGAAGAAGTTGCCCACCTGGCTACGGGTGACATTGATGCCCATGTCTGCCAGCCGGTTCGCGGCGCGGTTGTACATGATGTACTGCTCGCACAGCGGGGTGGCGCCGAGACCGTTGATGTAGAGCAGCACGTTCTCGCCGCCCTCAAGTTTCAGGTCGCCGACGGTGGCCTCCAGCAGGGTGTCGACGATGTCGTCGGCCTTCATCATCGGGACGCGCTTCACGCCCGGCTCGCCGTGCACGCCGATGCCCAGCTCCATCTCGTCCTCGCCGAGCTCGAACGACGGCTTGCCGACGGTCGGCACGGTGCACGGGGTGAGCGCCAGGCCCATGGTCGCCATCCAGTCGTTGGCTTTGGCGGCGATCCGGGTCACGTTCTCCAGGTCGGCGGGTCAGATCAATAGCTGAATCGGATGCGCGAGCAGCGTGGCCAGGGCCTGCAGGTACTGCGCACCGAGGGCGCCGTCGATGGCGCGATGGTCGAAGGACGCGGTGACCCGGCAGGTGGTGGCGACGGTCAGCTGGCCCGACTCGTCCACCCACGGCCGAGGCTTGGCGGTGCCGATCGCCAGGATGGTGCTCTGCGGCGGGTTCAGGATCGCGGCGAAGTCGTCGACGCCGAACATGCCCAGATTGCTGACGGTCAGCGAACCGCCCTCGAGCTCGCGCTGCTGCAGCCGGCCCTCGCCGGCACGGGTCGTGACATCGGAGATCGCGGCCGCGAGCGCGGTGATGCCGAGCTGCTCGACGCCACGGATGACCGGGGTGACCAGACCGCGTTCGCTGGCCACCGCGACCGCCACATCGCTGCTGGCGTACTGCAGCATCTCGTCGTCGCTCCAGCTGACGTTCGCCTCGGGCACTCGCTGCAGGGCGAGTGCGGCCGCTTTCACCAGCAGGTCGTTGACCGACAACCGGTGCTCGGCGGCGGCGTTCACCTCGGCGCGCAGTGCCAGCAGCGGACCGAGATCGAGCTCGCGGGTCAGGTAGAAGTGCGGCGCGTTCTGCTTGGACGCCTGCAGCCGGTTGGCGATGGCCCGGCGCAGCCGGGTGTGTGGAATCCGGGTGACCTCGGCGGTCGGCGCCGGGGCCGGGACGGCCGGCGCGGGCTGCTGCGCGGCGCGTCCGCGGGCCGCCTCGACATCCTTCTTGGTGATCCGGTTCGCCGGACCGGTGCCGGGAATGTCGGCCAGCTCCAGGCCGTACTCAGCGGCCAGTCGGCGGGCCAGCGGGCTGGAGAAGATGCGTTCACCGGCGCGCCGGGTTGGAGCGGGAGTCTCGGACGCGGGGGTTGGTGCCGCGGGGGCCTTCGGGCTCGCCAGGTCGGGTGCCTGCATGTCCTCGGCCACAGCGATGGTTTCCACCGACGGTGTTGGCGACGGCTCGGACGCGCCGCCGAGCTGGGCGGCCAATGCTGCGGCTGCTGCCGGATCCTCGCCGGGTTCGGCCAGCACCGCGATCGGGTCGCCCACGGCGACGGTGCTCCCGCCCTCCACCAGCAGGGTGTGCACGACCGCGTCGCTCTCGGCTTCGATCTCGACCAGCGCCTTGTCGGTCTCCACCGTTGCCAGCGCAGTGCCACGGGACACGGTGTCCCCGGCTGCGACCGACCAGCTCTCCAGCAGTGCCGTATCCGCGTCGGCCGAGACTCCGGGCATGCGCAGGAATGAAGCCATGGGTCATCCCTTCAGTTCGTTGAGGGCGGCGACGATGTCGTCGGTGTTGGCGTTGGCGGCAGTCTCCAACGCCTTGGAGATGCTCGGCGCGGCCTCGCCGCCCTGCACCCGCAGCACCGGGGCATCCAGCCAGTCGAACAAGCGGCGTCCGATCTCGCCGGCCAGCCAGCCGCCGTACGAGGTGCCCTGGGCGCCCTGCTCGACGATCACCACCCGGTTGGTCTTGCGCACCGATTCGGTGATGGTGTCCCAGTCGATGCTGGCCCGGTCGAGCCAGCGCAGGTCGATGACCTCGCCGTCGACGCCGGACTGGTCAACGGCGTCCAGGCAGCGCTGCACCATCGACAGGTAGCTGATCAGGGTGACCTCGGAGCCTTCGCGGCGCACCGCGGCCTTCCCGAACGGCAGCAGATAGTCGAGGTCGGTCGGTGCCGGCCCTTCCAGTTTGTACAGGTCGGCGTCGTGTTCGAGCACCGCCACCGGGTCGCCGGTCAGCATCGCGGCGTTCAGCAGGCCCACGTAGTCGACGGCGGTGGACGGCGCGATGATCCGCCAGCCCACCGAGGTGGCGAGCACGCCGGCCGGATCCATCGAATGCTGCGAGCCGTAACCCGTTGTCGTACCGATCTTCAGCCGCATCAGCAGCGCCATGTCGTGGTCGCCGCCGAACATGTGCCGGGCCCGGCCGATCTGGTTGAAGATCTGGTCGGCCGCGACCCAGATGAAGTCGGCGTACATCAGCTCGACCACCGGGTAGAACCGGCCGTCCAGCGCAATTCCGCCGCCCAGCCCGGTGAAGCCGGCCTCGGCGATCGGGGTGCCCAGCACCCGGCTGGGGAAGTCCTGCGGCAGCCCTTTAGTCGCGCCGCGGGAGCCGCCGTTGAGCTTGTGGACGTCTTCGCCGAGCACCAGCACCCGGTCGTCGGTCTCCATCCGGCGATGCATCACCGCCGCGATCACATCCACGAACCGGGCGGTGGTCAGCTCGTCGGGCTCGAAGTCCAGTCCGCTGCGCACCCGGGCCGGGTCGACGTCCGGCCAATCGCCGCGGATGCCGACGTCGATGAACGACGCCGGCGGCCACAACTCGGGCCGGATCCGCAGCTGCCCGGGCCGTCCGCCCGGGTCGGGCTCGGTGACCCGGTCGGCCAGCTCACGCATCAGCTGCCTGCACGCTTTGCGCAGCGCGTCCAGCTGTTCGCGGTCGGCGATGTCGAGCCGCTCCAGGTGCCCCTCGGCCAGTTGCAGCGGATCGCGGTCACGCCAGCCGGCCTCCTCCTCCTTGCTGCGGTAACCGAAGGCACTGCCCGGGAAGGGACCGTTCTGATGGAAGTAGCGGTAGGTGTCGGCCTCGACCACCGCCGGGCCCTCGCCGGTGCGGACGTGCGCAAGCACCTCGTCCATCACCAGCTTCACCGCCAGCGCGTCCTGGCCGTCGACCCGCCAACTGGGAATCCCGAAACCGAGCCCGCGGACGGACAGCCGTGAGTCGGCGGTGGACTCCTCATCGGTGGTGGAGACCGCATAGTGGTTGTTCTCGATGAAGAAGACGATCGGCAGCTTCCAGGCGGCCGCGATGTTCAGCGCCTCGAGGGTGGAGCCGATGTTGCTGGCGCCGTCGCCGAAGTAGGTGACGGCGACCGCGTCGGTGCCGGCCAGCTGGTGAGCCTTGGCGAATCCGGTGGCGAACGGGACGGCGCCCCCGACGATGGCGTTGGTGCCCATCGCCCCGATCTCTTTCCACTGCAGGTGCATCGACCCACCCCGGCCGTGGCAATAGCCGTCGGACAGCCCGGCGATCTCAGCCAGCGTCCGGTACAGCACGGTGACCACGTCCGGCGTCCAGTCGGCGCCCAGCCGGAACCCGTCGGGTGCCACGGCGTTGAGCGCCTTGGCCAGGAACTGGTGATGGCCGCGATGCGAGCCGTTGATCTGGTCGGCGGTGGTGAGCGGAAGCGCTGATCCGACCGCGCCGGCCTCCTGCCCGATCGACGAGTGCGCCGGGCCGTTGATCAGCTTCTGGCCGGCCAGTTCGAGGACCTGCTCCTCGAAGGCCCGGATCAGGTGCATCTGCACCGTCATGGTCTCCAGCAGGGCAGGATCGGCGGCGTCCCAGTCGGCCTGCTCGGCGGTGAACTGGTTCCAGGCGGCCGAGGGCTGCAGGGGCTCGATGGTCGGCATACTTCGTTGCCTCCTAGGGCACGCGGGCGCCGCATCTATGCGGTGACTACGGGTGAGGTAAGCTCAAGTAGCCTCAACGTACAGGACATGATCGTACATGTACAGCCAAGTTTCCAGCTCGTTCCGGAACCCCCCAAGGAGTGATGCGTGACCACCACCCTGAACCGGAACTCGGCGGTTCCGCTCTATCTGCAGCTTGCTGACGAGTTGCGGAACAAGATCCTCAGTGGTGAGTGGCAACCCGAGCAGCGCATCCCGTCCGAGAACGAACTCAACCAGATCTATTCGATCAGCCGGATGACCATCCGGCAGGTGCTTGGCAAGCTGGTCGACGAGGGCCTGGTATTCCGGGTGCACGGCAAGGGCACCTTCGTCGCGCCGCCCAAGATCGCCACCCGCTCGCCGTCCTACCACGGCGTCCGTGAGCAACTGGAGCAGCAGGGCTACTCGACCCGCACCGAGATGCTCAACTCAGGCGAGGTCGAGGCCGATGTCCGGCTGGCCCGCGAACTGGACGTGCCGGTGGGAACGCCGCTGTCGATGGTCGAGCGGCTGCGCTATGCCGGGGAAACCCCGATCAGCCTGCACAAGTCGTACGTGCCGACGCCGCTGGCCCCCGGCCTGCTCAGCCACGATCTCGCCGAGAAGCAGCTTTGCCAGGTGCTGGCCCGCGACTACGGCCTGGACATGGCCTACGTGCACGAGAGCTTGGAGTCGCTGACCCCCTCGCCCGCCGAGTTGAGCGCGCTGCGGGTCCGCAGCGGCATTCCGCTGCTGCTGCTCGAGCAGCGGATCCGGGACAGCTCGCACCGGCTGTTCGAGTACACCCGGATCAAATTCCGCGGCGACCGGGTGCGGCTGGAGTTCGACTACGACCTCACCGGCGCCCGGAAACACTAGCGTCGGCGCGGGCCAGCACCCGTCCGATCAGTTCCGGCGTCCACTCGCCCGACATCACCAGCAGGTCGGGCAGGGTGAGCCGGTCGCGCATGTAGGGCAGCGCCGACAACGTCCACGTCAACTGCTCGCGATCGACCGCCGGGGTCAGTTCGTCGAACCGGACGGCGGCACCCCAATGTCGCAGCGTCGCCGCGCTGCGGGCCGGGTCGCCGACGTAGCCGAACAGGGTGTCCAGCAGCTCGCCGCGGCCCTTGTCGCAGGCGGTCTTGTCGGCGGCGTCCCAGGTCGCGACCTTGCGTTCGACGGCGCTCAGACACTCCTGCCCGAGCCGTCCGGACGGGTCGATCTCGGCCCAGGTGCCCAGCACCCGCTCGGCCAGATCGTCGGGGTAGGTCAGCTCGGACCAGCGCAGGTCGAACACCCGGCAACTGGCCCGGACCTCCTGCCACAACGCGGTGCACAGCACCGTCGCCGCGCCGACCTGGGCGCCGTGCAGATCGTGCTCGGTGCCGCGGGCCATCGCGGTCATGTCGAGGATGTGGCTGACCAGGTGCTCCGACCCGGACAGCGGCGCGGTGGAGTCGGCGATGCCGATCACCAGACCGCCCAGGGTGAGGCCGTCCACCAGCGCCCGCTGGGCGACCTCGGGGTCGGGATCGGCGAGCCGTTCGACGGCGTCCAGCACCGGACGGACGACGGCGTCGTCGAACGGTCCGTCCAGCCCCAGCCGACAAGCCAGGTACCAGTCCGCCGGCGCCGACCAGATCGCGATCGCGTCACCCACGCCGGAGCGGTTCAGCCGAGCCGGAGCGGCGCGGATCACCCGATCATCAATCACCAGCGCCGAGGGCCAGCTGGACGGCTTGGTGCGCTTCGCCCCGCCGATCACCAGCACGCTGAGCGGATCGGAGAAGCCGTTCACCGACGCCGCGGTCTGCACGGCGAGCAACGGCGCGCCGGAACGCGCCGCCACCACCTTGCCCAGATCGGTGATCGTGCCCGAGCCGACGCTGACCACCAGGCCCGGCGTCCCGACCTCGGCGACCGCCGCCTCGACGGTGGCCTCGTCGAGCGTCAGTTGGCCGTGCGGGCCGCCGGCGGTGACCAGCCGGGCCGGGCCGACCAAGCCGGCCACCCAGGACAACAGGTCGACGCCGGCGGCCGTCTTCGGCACGTCGTCGGACAGCAGCACCCGCTCGCCGGGAGTGGCCAGCCGGCGCACCAGGGCGGGTACTTCGTCCAGGGCCCTTCGGCCGGCGCCGAGCCTGTGCAAGGCGCCGCCGGAGGCCTTGCGCGCAAACGGGTCGAGGTCGGTCATGCGCGCCGGGTGATCGCCTGCAGCTTGTCCCAGATCGGCGGCATCGCCCTCCGGTACTCGCGGTAGATCTCGAAGTACTCGTCGTACAGCGCCGTCCGCTTCTTCTTCGGCTGGTACCGCCGCAGGATGTTCACGGTGGCGTCCGCGCCCTGCTCGTAGGAGTCGAACAGCCCGGCTCCGACGCCGGCGACGATCGCCGCACCCTTGGCCCCGAACTCAGTGCCGGCCGGCACGATGACCTCGCGGCCCAGCACGTCGGCGAAGATCTGTGACCAGACCGCGGAGTTCGCGCCGCCGCCGGCCATCCGCACCGTCCTCACCTCGGTCGGGATGGCGTCCAGGCAGTCCCGGATGCCGTAGGCGACACCCTCGTAGACGGCCCGCAGCAGGTCGTTGCGGGTGTGCGCACCGGTGATGCCGATGAAGGACGCCCGGGCGCTCGGCTTGACGAACGGCGCCCGCTCGCCTCCGGGCGCGGTGTAGCCGTGGAAGATCACCCCGCGGGAGCCGACCGGCACGCTCTCGACCACTTCGTCGAGGTAGTCGAAGAAGCTGAATTGGGGTCCGCGGGCCTCGGCCTCGTGCCGGAACTCGGCGCCGAACTCGCGCAGGTACCAGTCCAGGTTCGGGGTGCAGGAGTTCATCCCCATGGCCCGGATCCAGGTGGTCGGGCTGTGCGGGATCACCCAGCCGACGTCGTCCGGGGCGATCTCGCTGCTCAGGTCGTCGGTGGCCACGGTGACGATGCCGGCGGTGCCGATCACCGCCATGCAGTCGCCCGGACGGGCCACGCCGACGCCCAGGGATGAGGCGGTGATGTCCATCTGGCCCTTGAACACCGGGGTGCCTTCGACCAGCCCGGTGAGCCCGGCGGCGGTGGCGGTGATCCCACCGGCCTGAGTGATAGGGGACTTCAGTTCGGGCAACACCTCGCGGACCCCGGTCAGCCCGAAGTGGTTCAGCACCTCCAGCGACCACTGCCGGGTGCGGACGTCGATGCCGGCCAGCGAGGCGTCCGAAGGATCGGTGGAGAGGTCGCCGGTGAGGTTGTACTCGATCCAGTCCTTGCACCACAGATTGGTGGCGCCCTCGAGCAGTTCGGGTTGGTTGTCCAGCCGCCAGCGCAGCAGCGCGGAGGCGGTGCCCGCGTAGGGGCCGAGGCCGGTGGTCTGGAACTGCCGGCTGATCGTGCCGTCGGCGTACCAGCCGTCGATCAGGTCACCGGCCCGGCCGTCGGTCCAGAGGATGGCCGGTCCGGCGGGGTGGCCTTCGGCATCGACCAGCCATGTGCCGTCGCCCTGCCCAGTCGCCGAGATGGCCACGATCTCCTCCGGTTTCACCGAGGAGCCCTCGATCGCCTCACGGATGGCCAGGGTGGCGGCCACCCACACGGTGTCCATGTCCTCTTCGGCCATGTAGGTGGTGGGGTTGACGATGGGCACGTTCTTGGCGCCCCGGCTGAGTTCGTTGCCGTGGATGTCGAAGATGGCGGCCTTGATCACACTGGTTCCGGCGTCGATCCCCATCAGATACTGCGGCATTGAGCTGTCCCCTTCCGCTGCGGCGGACGCCCCGGTGCGTCCGCGCGGTGGGTGCTGATGCTAACCAGAGTTGTATAGACATGTCTAGCGTTGGCCGAGCGTGCTGGACCGTGGTACGAAATGCAGGTGCGAGCCTTGGTGAAGTACGCCCCCGGTCCCGGCAACATCGAGTTGCGGGACGTTCCCCGTCCCGAGCCCGGCCCCGGGCAGGTGCTGATCGACGTTGCCTACGCCGGGGTGTGCGGCACCGACCGGGCCGCCCTGGATGGTCGCTACGGCGGATTGATCCCGCGCACGCTCGGGCATGAGGCGTCGGGGGTGATTGCCGGGCTGGGGGCCGACTTGCGCGGCAACCTGGCCGTCGGCGACCGGGTCACCTTCGAAACGGACGCCTACCTGTGCGGCACCTGCCTGTACTGCCGGGCCGAGCAGTTCCAGCGCTGCCCGACCCGCAAGGGCATTGGCACCACCGCCGACGGCGCGCTGGCCGACAGTCTGGTGATGCCGGAGCTCGCCGTCCATAAGCTGCCCGAAGCCGTCTCGCTGCTGTCGGCGGCGCTCACCGAGCCGCTGTCGATCGCCGTCCATGCGGTGATCGAGCGCAGCCCTTCGCTGGCCGGGCAGCTGGCGCTGGTCACCGGGCCGGGCGCGATCGGCGCGTTGACCAGCGCCGTCGCCACCGGCGTCGGAGCCACCACGGTGCTGATCGGACGCTCCCGGCACGCCGCTGCCTTGGCCAGTGCCCTGGACCGCGGCATCGCGAACCATGTGGTGGATGTCGACAACACCGACCTGGCCGCCTTCGTCAACGGGCTCACCGATGGCTATGGCGCCGACGCCGCCTTCGAGTGCTCGGCGGCCAACAGTTGGCCACGCGAGCTGCAGCCGTTGTTGCGGCGCGGCGGACGGCTGGTCCTGGTCGCGCTGTACCACGGTGAGGTCGGCGTCGACTTCGATCTGCTGGTCAATCGTGAGCTGGAGCTGATCGGGTCGCGGGGCAAGAACGCGCAGAGCTATCGCACCGCCCTGCGGCTGCTTGCCGACGGCCGGATCGACGCGGAATCGTTCATCTCGGAGGTGCTCCCGCTGGAGGAGTGGGAGACCGGCCTGGAGTTGGTCGGGCAGGGCCGCAAGGTCGTCTTCGAGGTCGGCGGCGCCGCGCTCGGCTGAATCATTGGGCTAGTCAAAGGCTGGTCAGCGCCCTGCCAAGTTGTCTATAGTTGTACATACGTGTCGTCCGCCGTCGGACCCGACAAGTCATCTGGAGGAGCCCATGCCGTACGTCAACACGCTGGATCTGGTGACCGCCGCCAAGGGCAGAGGCTATGCCGTTCCCGCGATCAACATCGTCGATCCGCTGACCATCAAGGCGGTCGTCGAGGCGGCTGATTCGGTGGGCTCACCGGTCATCCTGCAGACCTCGGTGAAGACGGTGAAGTCGGCGGGCGCCGGCGTCCTGCACTTCGCGGCCAAGGAGGCCGCCGAGCACGCCTCCGTCGGTGTCTCGTTGCACCTGGACCACTGTCCCGACCGCGAGGTGATCAGCCTGGCGATCCGGCAGGGCTGGTCGTCGGTGCTGTTCGACGCGTCCGACCGTGACCTGGAGCAGGCCCGCAAGGAGACCGCCGAGGTGGTCGCCGAGGCGCACGCCGCAGGGGTCACCGTGGAGAGCGAGATCGAGAACATCATCGGCGTCGAGGACGGCGTCGGCTCCGATGAGTCGCAGCACTCCTACACCGTCGAACAACTCGTCGAGGTGGCCAAGGAGACCGGCACCGATCTGATGGCGCCGCAGCTGGGCACCGCGCACGGCATGTACACCGCGCAACCGGTGCTGCTACCTGAGCGGGTGCGGCAGATCCTGGCGCTGCACGACATTCCGGTGGTGCTGCACGGCGGGACCGGCCTCAGCAACGCCGAGTTCGACGAATTCATCGCCGCCGGCGTGACCAAGATCAACATCTCCACCGCACTCAAGCACGCCTACATGAAGACTGCGCTGGAGCACCTGAAGCAGTGCGAGGCCAGCAACAAATGGGAGCCGGTGAAGCTCTTCGAGCCGATGATCGCCGCCTCCAAGGAGCTGTTCGTCAGCTTCGCCGACATCTTCCACTCGAGCGGTAAGGACGTCTCCCGGTGAGTGAGCATGCACTGATCCTGGACTGCGACGGAGTCCTGGCCGACACCGAAAAGGACGGCCACCTGGTCGCCTTCAACCAGACCTTCAACGAACTCGGCTACCCGTTCCGCTGGTCCGAGGACGAGTACGCCGACCTGCTCAAGGTGGGTGGCGGCAAGGAGCGGATGCGGCACTACCTGAGCCAGCATCCGGAGATCGAGCTGCCCGGTTCGGACGACCTGGATGCCCTGCTGGCGCAGGTGCATAAGCAGAAGAGCGCCGACTACCAGGAGATCGTCAACAGCGGCCGGATCCCGGGGCGTCCCGGCATCAAGCGGCTGGTCGAGGAAGCCCTGGACGCTGGCTGGCAGGTCGCGATCGCGTCCACGTCTGCCGTACCGAGCGTCGAGGCCGTCGCGGTCGCCGTCTTCGGTCAGGCCACCCGGGACCGGCTGGCCGGCATCTTCGGCGGCGACATCGTCCCGGCCAAGAAGCCGGCCCCCGACATCTACCTGTACGCCCTCGACCAGCTCGGCATCTCGGCCGACCATGCCGTGGTGGTGGAGGACTCCGAGAGCGGCGCCAAGGCCGCTGCCGCTGCTGGCATCGCACACATCGTCACGGTCAGCCACTTCACCCGCGATGACCCCTTCCCGGACGCCGTCGTGGTCGTCGAGAACCTAGGCGAGCCCGGCTCCCCGGCAACCGTCCTGGCCGGCGATGACGTCCGCGACGACCGCGGCGTGATCGGCTTCGCTTCCCTCGAGCACATCGCCCGGTCACGTACCTAGGGCTACAGGGTCCCCCAGAGCTTAAGCGCGGTCGCCAACTCTGGGTTGGTGCTGGCCGCCTCGGTAGCGGGGACGCCGGTCAGGGCGGCATCGACGGCTTGCCGGAGGGCTCGGACGCCGGCCGCGGCGCCGGCCGGGTGGCCCTGGATGGCGCCACCGACGCCGAGGACGATGTCGTGGCCGAGTTCGTCCATGAAGCGTTGCACGGTGCCCGGGTGGACGCCGCCGCCGACCACCGGGAAAGCCGGCTTGAGGTGCGGACGGGGCAAGGACAGCTGCTGCGCGGTGCGCAGGTACTGCAGTCGTGAGATCGGGTAACCGCCGTAGGGCGACACCAGCAATGCCAGGTCGGCGCCGGCCAGCCGCGGGAGCAGTCCAGTCGCGAGCGGTGCGCTCATCCCGGTGCGCGGCCCCTCGTACAGCGGGGCAGCACCGGCGAAGTGGCCCAGGATCGGCACCCCGACCTCGTCGGCCAGCATCTCTACCGCACCCAACCCGGCGGTGGTGTAGGCCATCATCAAGGCTCGGGCGCCGGCGTCCACGGCTCGCCGCGCGGTGGCCAGCATTCGGTCCGGACGGTCGGTGATGTTGGGCAGGTAGATGGTCCGCACCCCGGTCGCTGCGTGCGCGCGCTCCGCGGCCGCGGTGAACAGCTCCACCCGGCGCAGCACCGTCGAATAGGCGGTGTTGCCCATCAACTCGTCGTCCTTGATCAGGTCGATCCCGCCGCGCGCGGTGGCCTCGAAGATTTCGGCAGCGACCTGGGGAGGCAGCCCGGTGCACGGCTTGAGCATGTTGAGCAGCAGCGGACGGTCGGCGACCCCGGTGAGTTCGCGCAGCCCGGCGACCCCGAACCGCGGTCCGCCGAAGGCTCGCTCCAACTCGCCCGGCAGTTGCAGGTCGACCAGCTTCGCCTCCAAAGATGTGGAGGCGTCGTTGCCGATCAGTGCGTTCAGCAGCTGCGGCAGCGAGGCGCCGAAGTTGATCGTCGGGAACGCGATGGTGGCCAGGTAGCCGACCGGGCCACCGTCGGCGTGGATGGGGGTGTCGGCGGGCGGCATCGGCAGCACCTGGACGACGCGGCCCTCGTGCCGCTCCCGCAGTTCAGGGGTCAGCCCGGGCACCTCGACCCAGGTGCCGGTGGTCTGGCCGACCGCGAACCGGGAGATTCGCGTCCACGGGTCGACGTCGGCGGGCAACTCCAGCGCGTAGCTGGCCAGCAGGTAGTCGCCCTCGCGGGCCGCCTCGGCCAGGATCGCGCGCGCCACCATGTCAGCCTCCGTGCGCCGCGGCCAGTCGTTCCAGCAGGTGCGCGGCGCCGTCGTCGGCGTTGGACGGAGCCACGCCGCGCGCCACCTCATGCACCTCGGGCCGTGCGTTGCCCATCGCGACCGGAAAGCCGATATTGCTCAACCAGCCGACATCGTTGCCGCCGTCGCCCGCGCCGAGCACGTCGTCCGGGGCGATGTCGTAGCGCCGCAGCACCCATTCCAGCGCATGCCATTTGGTCGAGTCGCGGTCCACGAACTCCACGATGGTGTCCATCGACCGCTGTACGCCGGGCAGCCGACGGTGGATCTCGTCGGTGATCTCGTCCATCCACGCGTTGGTCGCCCAACCCATCATCTTCAGTACGACCGCGTCGTCGATGACGTCCGGATCGGCGATCACGGCGTCCTCGTGATTGAGCACCCGAATGGTTTCGCGCATCGGACCGTCGGCGGCCACGTACAGGTGGTCCCTGGTCCACCAGGTCAGGTCCAAGCCCAGATCGGAGGCCAACTCCCGGAAAGCACGCTTGTCGGCGAGCGTCATCGGGTTGACCGCCAGGTCCTCGTCGGTCGTCGGGTCGAAGACCAGCGCGCCGTTGCAGGCGATCGCCAGGTGCGGCAGTTCGGCCCGCAGAGCGATGTCCATGGCGTTGTGGCGGGTGCGTCCGGTGAGCAGGATCACCGGGAGGTCGAGCCGGCTTACGGTGTTCAGAGCCTGGATCGTACGCGGGGTGACCAGGGAGTCGGTGCCGGCCAGCGTCCCGTCGACGTCGAGCGCCACTGCGCGCACGGCGGACAGGTCGAGGTGATCCAGCATGGGGCTCCTTCCGAGATTCACGGAGGCTACAGGTATAGACAAGTATGTTCAAGGGTTGACCTGTTCAGTGAACCCTTCCTAAGGTGTGCCCGAGGACGCCCGTGATGGTGCGGCCCAGGGACCCAATCAACCCAACCACACCGATGTGAAGGGGAGCCATGACCAAGTACATCCTCGGGATCGACTCCGGGACGACGAGCGTGCGCTCGTTTGTGATCGACCAAACCGGCGCCGTCGCCGGCTTCGGCCAGCAGGAACTCACCCAGCACTACCCGCGAGCCGGCTGGATCGAGCACGACCCCAAGCAGATCCTGGCCGCCCAGCTCGAGGTCATGCGGGCGGCCTTGCGCTCCGCTGAGGTGACCCCGAACGACATCGCTGCGGCCGGCATCACCAACCAGCGCGAGACCGCCCTGGTGTGGGAGAAGTCGACCGGTGAGCCGATCTACAACGCCATCGTCTGGGCCTCCCGGCAGACCGTGGACGTGGTGGAGAAGTGGGTCGCCGATGGAATCGGCGGTCTGATCGAAGAGCGGACCGGCCTGATCCCCGACGCCTACTATTCGGCGTCCAAGATCCGCTGGATCCTCGACCATGTGGCAGGCGCCCAGGAGCGGGCCGAGCGCGGTGAGCTGCTCGCCGGCACTATCGACACCTGGCTGATGTGGAACATGACCGGCGGCGAGTCCTTCGTCACCGACGTGTCCAACGGTTCGCGGACGATGATGATGAACCTCAAGACGCTGGATTGGGACGAGGAACTGCTCGGCCACTACGGCATTCCGCGCAGCATGCTGGCCACGATCCTGCCCAGCGACGCCCACTTCGGTGACTTGGAGTCGAGCTTCGGCGCGCCGATCCCGATCTGCTCGGATCTCGGTGACCAGCAGGCCGGCCTGTTCGGGCAGGCAGCCTTCGAGCAGGGACAGTGCAAGATGACCTACGGCACCGCGGGCGTGCTGAACATCAACTGCGGCACCGAGCCGCAGCGGATTCCGGGTCTCACCCCCAGCGTCGGCTGGACGGTTCAGGGCAAGACGTCCTACGAGATCGAGGGCGTGCTGTTCGCCCAGGGCAAGACCATGCAGTGGCTGCGCGACGACCTGCAGCTGATCCACGCCGCACCCGACTCGGAGTGGTACGCGGGTCAGGTGAAGAGCACCGACGGCGTCTACCTGGTACCGGCCTTCACCGGCCTGTCAGCGCCCACCTGGGACCCCTACGCCCGGGCCGCGATCATCGGCATCAGCAACGCCACCACCCGGCTGCACATCATCAGGGCCGCAGTGGAGTCGATGGTCTACCAGACCCGCGACATGGTCGAGGCGGCCACCGTTGACAACGCTGTCACCATTCCCGAGCTGCGGGTGGACGGCGGCGCGGTGAAGAACAATCTGCTCTGCCAGATGCAGGCCGACATCCTCGGCGTTCCGGTGATCCGGCCGAAGAACCACGAGGCGACGATCTTCGGCGCCATGCTGCTGGCCGGCCTGTCCGGCGGCGTCTACAGCTCGCTCGACGACCTGTCGAACATGTGGGCGGTGGAGCGGGTCTTTGAGCCCGAGATGAGCCGCGACGAGGCGGACGGCCTGTACGCCGGCTGGGTGGCCGCCCGTGAGCTCACCAAAGGCTGGACGAAGAAGCTGCCGCAGGGCTGACGCGGCGTCCGACGGACCCACGAGCGGCATCCCCTGGGAGCTTGTGGGTCCGTCGCCGTAGCCGGCGACGGACAGAAATCAGGCGGGCCGGTCAATGCCGAAGACGGCGGACAGCCCGTCCAGGAATTCGTCTCGGCGTCCGGAGCCGGCGAGCTCGCGGGCCCGCACCGACGGGCCGTGCAGCAACACCCCGGCGAAATGTCGCAGGGCGGCTTCGGCCTTCTCGGCGGTCTCGGGGTCGTAGCGCCGCCGGACGCGGGCCAACTCGGCTTCCAGCGCGTCTCCCACATGCGAGCGCAGCGCCGCGACGGCCGGACCGACCGAGTCGGCGTCCTCGGCGTACGCGGCGGCGGACTGCCGCACGATCGCCTCGGCATCGTCGGCCACCGCGAGGTGGTGCAGCGGGGCGTGCAGCTTGATCGCCTCCAGATCGAGCAATTCGACGCCGGGCTGATCGACCACCAGCGGGTCGACGTTGCGGGGCAGGCCCAGGTCGACAATCACCCGGCGGCGATGCCGGCTGTGCGGTCCGCCGACCGGGCACTGGGCGGCGGCGTGGGCAGTGACCGGGCATTCGCCCTGGAACAGAGCGGGGCCGACGACCAGGTCGGCGCTGGTCGTGCAGCAGACGATGATGTCGGTGGCGCTGGCCGCGGCGGCCACCGCGTGGCCGCTCACCTGCTGCAGCCCGTGCCGGGCGCCGAAACCGGCGCCGCGTCCCGACGGCGACCAGACCGTGATCGCGTGCACGCCGCGGTCGCGCAGCGCCTCCAGGCACGAGGTGGCATAGCGTCCGGTGCCGACCAGCAGCACCTTCATCTCGGCCCAGTCGGTGATCCGGTGCGACGCCAGATCGAGCGCCAACCTGATCAGCGAGGGACGGGCGGCGCCCAGCCCGGTGCGTTCCCGTACCAGTCGTCGGGTGGCGAGGGCGTCGGAGAAGACCCGTTGCAGCCGCGGGGTGGCGGTGCCGTTGCTTTCGGCCCGATTGAGCGCGCGCCGCACCTGACCGGTGATCTCGGGTTCGCCGACCACCACCGATTCGAGCCCTGCAGTCACCCCGAACAGATGCCGGGCGGCCTCCTCGCCACGCAGCAGCGTGAGCGGACCGCGGAGCTGTTCGATGCGCGCCAGGGTGCGTGAAGCGACGTCGAGATAGACCTCGAAACGGTTGCAGGTGCTCAGCACGATGCTGCCCGCGACACCATCGGCGGCGAGCAGGGCGTCCACGAGCGCCGTCCCCGCATCGCCGCTCAACTGTTCGAGAGCGGCGAAATCGTGGGTGCGATGGCTCGCGGTCAGGCACAACAGCACCGCGCCAGCATAGACCTCCGGTATCGGCTGTGGGCGGTGTCGGCGACGAATAGGGTGCTGATGTGACCACGACCGCGCTGCCTGCGACACATCCGCTCAACACCGACACGGCGTCGTCGTGGCTGGTCAGCGCCTATCGCGGCGAGCGCCCCGAGACCACGCCGGTGTGGTTCATGCGGCAGGCCGGCCGCTCGCTGCCGGAGTATCGCGAGCTGCGCGTCGGACGGCGCATGCTGGACGCCTGCCTCGACCCGGAGTTGGCCGCTGAGATCACCCTGCAACCGGTCCGCCGGCACGGCGTGGACGCGGCGATCTTCTTCTCCGACATCGTGGTGCCGCTGCGGCTCGCCGGCGTGCCCGTCGAGATCGAACCGGGTGTCGGCCCGGTGTTCGCGGCGCCGGTGGATACCCCGGCGGCGGTCGACGCGCTGATCGCAGCACACCCCGCTGAGGGTCTGGACGCCGCCCTGGATCCGATCCGTTCCGCGGTCCGCAAAACGGTGGCGGGCCTGCGCCTGCTGCATGACGGACGTGATCCGCTGATCGGTTTCGCCGGTGCGCCGTTCACCCTGGCCGCCTACCTGGTGGCGGGCCGTCCCAGCAAGGATCATCTGGCGGCCCGGGCGATGATCCACCGTCATCCGGAGGCCTGGGCGCGCCTGCTGGGCTGGTGTGCCGATCTTTCCGGACGCTTCCTGCGCGCCCAGGTGCTGGCCGGCGCGTCGGCCGTCCAGCTCTTCGACTCCTGGGCCGGGTCGCTCCCGGCGGCCACCTACACCGCGCACGTCGCACCCGCCTCGGCGACGACGTTCGACGCCGTCCGAGATCTGGCCGATGACGCTGGACGCCGGGTGCCGCTGGTGCATTTCGCGGTCGGCGCCGGCGAGCTGTACCCGGTTCTCGACCTCGACGTGGACTGCATCGGGGTGGACTGGCGCACCCCCCTGGACGAGGCCTGGTCGCGGATGGGTCCGGTGCACGCTGTGCAGGGCAACCTCGACCCGGCGCTGCTCGGCGCACCCTGGCCGGTGCTGCGGGACGCCGTCGACGACGTGCTGCGGCGTGGCGAGGCCGCTCCCGGGCACGTCTTCAACCTGGGCCACGGGGTGCCCCCGGCCACCGATCCCGAGGTGCTCACCCGGATCGTCGACCACGTCCACAGTCGTTGATGGGGTCGGGGCGATGAGCGCGATCGTCGTCGGCGCGGGAGCCAGCGGACTGGTGGCGGCCTGGGAACTGGCCCGGGCCGGGTGCGCGGTGACCGTTCTCGAGGCCGGCGACCGGGCGGGCGGGCTGCTCGACCACGTGGTGCTGGACGGGCTGGCGCTCGACGTGGGTGCCGAGGGTTACTCGGTGCGTGGTGGCGCCGTGGCGCAGCTCCTGACCGACCTGGGTGCCGCTGACCGGATCGCCCAGCCCGCACCGGACGGCGCCTGGTTGCAGACCGCGTCCGGGGCGCATCCGATGCCGAAACGGCTGGTGTTCGGCCTGCCCGCCGACCCCGGCGCGGCAGACGTCCGGGCGGTGGTGGGCGAGGTGCCCGAGCCGCGCGCGGCGTCCGGCAGTCTGGCCGAGGTGGCCCGGGCCGGGTACGGGCAGCGGGTGCTCGACGATCTGGTGACTCCGCTGGTCGGCGGGGTGTATTCGGCGGCGCCGGAGGACGTCACGCTGGCCGACCTGGCGCCCGCGCTGGCGGCGGCGGTGGCGTCCGGGACACCGCTGCGGGAGGCGGTCAGCGGGACCGCGGCCGGAGCCCCTCAGGGCGGTGCCGTGCACGGGGTGCGGGGCGGCATGCACACCCTGGCCAGCCTGTTGCTGGACGCGGCGAGCGGGGCGGGCGCGGAAGTGAGCGTCGGGGAGCCGGTGACCGGGCTGCGCCGGCGTCCGGGTGGGTGGCGGGTGACCACGGTTCATCGCCGGTTGGACGCGGAACTGGTCGTCCTGGCGGTGCCGCTGGACGTCGCCGTCCGCCTGCTGGGCGGTCCGGCAGTGCCGCAGGCCACCGCGATCGACGTGGTCACCATGGTGCTGGAGGCTCCCGGCCTGAACGGTGACGCGCCGCGTGGCACTGGTGTCCTGGTCGGTGCCGGGGTGCCCGGGGTGGCCGCCAAGGCGCTCACCCATTCCACCGCGAAGTGGCCCTGGCTACGTGAGATGGCCGGTGGTCAGGAGGTGCTGCGGCTCTCCTACGGACGCCGCGGGCAGCGCCCGGCCACGGCTGCTCTGGACCGGGTCGCGTTGACCGCGTTGGTGCGCTCCGACGCGTCGGTGCTGCTGGGCCGTCCGGTCCCGGAACCGGCTGCCGTCAGCCGGACGAGTTGGGCGATCCTGCCCCCTGGAACGCCCGACCTGGCCCGGGCGCGGGAATGGTTGACTGGCCAGCGAATCGGCGGTCTCGGCATGGTCGGGGCCGGAATCAGCGGGGTGGGGTTGGCCAGCGTTGTGCCGCACGCCCGGGCTGAGGTCAAGAACCTGACAAGTGGTGTGTGATGAGTGGGAGTAGTGATGAGTGAGCAGGGCCCGACCGGATTCACCGTGTGGACGGTGCTGAGGCGCGATCCGCTGACCGCGCAGGCTGCGGCCGGCACCGAGCCGCTGGCGGACGCGATCGCCGCCGTCGAGGCCGGCGACGTGGTGGTGCGAGGGCTGTACGACGTCAGCGTCATGCGTGCGGACGCCGACCTGATGCTGTGGCTGCACGGGCCGACGGCCGAGGGCCTGCAGGCCGCCGTCCGCCGGTTGCGGCGCACTCGCGAGTTGGCCCCGTTGGCGCTCACCTGGTCGGCGATGGGGGTGCATCGTGACGCCGAGTTCAACCGTCAGCATGTGCCCGGGTTCCTGCGCGGGGTTGAGCCGCGGGGCTGGCTGTGCGTGTACCCGTTCGTCCGTTCCTACGACTGGTACGTGCTGCCTGAGGACGACCGCAAGGCGATGCTCGCCGAGCACGGACGCAAGGGTGCGGCGTTCCGCTCGGTGATCGCGAACACGGTCGCCGCCTTCGCCCTCAACGACTACGAATGGCTGCTGCCGCTGGAGTCGGACGAACTCACCGATCTGGTCGACCTGATGCGCGACCTGCGCGCCACCCGGGCACGGCTGCATGTGCGCGAGGAGATCCCGTTCTTTACCGGACGCCGGATCGGCGCCGACGAGGTCGCCGAGGTGCTGGCATGAGCCCGTTGGGCAGCAAGCCGGCGCCGGCCACCGCCGTCCATCTCGATACCGGCGCCGTGGTGCCGAGCGCGACGCCGGGTGCGGCGTCCGGGCCGGAACACGTCGAGGTGCCGACCCGCTACGACGCGGTGCTGCTGTCCGGGTTCGGTGGACCCGAGGGCCAGGATGACGTCATCCCGTTCCTGCGCAACGTGACCCGCGGACGCGGTATCCCCGATGAGCGGCTCGAGGAGGTGGCGCACCACTACCGGCATTTCGGAGGGGTGTCGCCGATCAACGACCACAATCGTGAACTGCGCACCGCCCTGGAGCTGCGGCTCGCCCAGCGCGGGCTGCCGCTGCCGGTGCTGTGGGGCAACCGCAACTGGACGCCCTACCTGAACGACGCGGTCGCCCGCGCGTTCCAGAGCGGGTACACGCGGCTGCTGGCGATTCCGACCAGCGCCTATTCGTCCTACTCGTCGTGCCGGCAGTATCGGGAGGACTGGGCTGACGCCCTCGAAGACACCGGGCTCGCCGGAACGGTTGCGATCGACAAGGTGCGTCCGTTCTTCAACCATCCCGGTTTCGTGCAGCCGTTCATCGAGGGCGTCCGGGACGCGATCGCCACCGCCGAGTCGGACGGCATCGCCCGCGGCGAACTTGAGGTGCTGTTCTGCACCCACTCGATCCCCACCCTGGACGCCGAACTGTCCGGCGGGGGCGGCGCCTACCCGACCCAGCACCGTTCGGTCGCCGAGTACGTGATGGCGCAGGTCGCACCCGAGGTGGCCTGGCAGCTGGTCTATCAGTCCCGCTCCGGCCCGCCGCAGCAGCCCTGGCTGGAGCCCGACGTGAACGACGCGATCGGTGAGCTGAGCGGACGGCGCGGGGTGATCCTGGTGCCGCTCGGTTTCGTCAGCGACCACATGGAGGTGATGTGGGATCTGGACACCGAAGCGGTGGAGACCGCCACCGAGGCGGGCCTGTGGGTGCGCCGGACGCCCACGCCCGGCGTCCACCCGGCCTTCGTGGATGCCCTGGCCGACCTGATCGCCGAGCGGGTCGAGGGACGTCCGGCGGCGCAGCGCTGCGCGGTGACCGCCGACGGTCCGTGGGTCGACGTGTGCCGTCCGGGATGTTGCGAGAACCGGCGGCTCGGCTTCAAGCCCGCGGTGGCGGGGCTGGCACCGTAGCGCGTAGGGGTCGGCCAGTACGTAATTGTGCGCACGGACCGATGTCGGACCTAACAGCTAGTGTCGCCTTGACCCACGGGGGGTTGTGCGCATTGGGGGAGCGCCAGTCAGGGTTGGCTTGCGAGGACGGTTGGATTGGTTTCCGGCCGTCCTCGCTTCTCGCCTGCGGGGTGGAGCGCGGCGCAATATTCTCAAGATCATGAGCACCCGCATCGAATCCGACAGCATGGGCACCATCGAGGTCGCCGCCGACCGCTACTGGGGCGCCCAGACGCAGCGCAGCCTGGGCAACTTCGACATCGGCCGGGACACCTTCGTCTGGGGACGCCCGATGATCCGGGCGCTGGGCGTGCTGAAGAAGGCCGCGGCCGAGGCGAACGCCGAGCTGGGGCAACTGCCGTCCGATCTCGCCGGGCTGATCGTGCAGGCCGCGGACGAGGTGATCGCGGGGACGTTGGATGAGCATTTCCCGCTGGTGGTGTTCCAGACCGGCTCGGGTACCCAGTCGAACATGAACGCCAACGAGGTGATCTCGAACCGGGCGATCGAGCTGGCCGGGGGTGAGATGGGCTCGAAGAAGCCGGTGCACCCCAACGATCACGTGAACCGCGGACAGTCCTCGAACGACACCTTCCCGACGGCAATGCACATCGCCGTGGTGTGTGAGCTCAACGAACGGCTGTATGCGCCGGTGACGGAGCTGCGCGACGTGCTCGCGGCGAAGGCGTCCGAGTACGAGGACGTGATCATGGTCGGCCGGACGCACCTGCAGGACGCCACCCCGATCCGGCTCGGCCAGGTGATCGGCAGCTGGGTCGCGCAGATCGACTTCGCCATAGAGGGCGTGCGGGAGGCGGACGTCCGGGCGCGCGGGTTGGCGATCGGCGGCACCGCGGTGGGGACGGGGCTCAACGCGCATCCCGATTTCGGGGCGTTGGCCGCGAAGCGGATCTCGGACGAGACCGGCTTCGAGTTCGTCCAGGCCGACAACCTGTTCGCGGCGCTGTCGGCGCACGACGCGCTGGTCGGTGTGAGCGGTGCGCTGCGGGTGCTGGCCGGGGCGCTGATGAAGGTCGCCAACGACGTCCGCTGGTACGCGTCCGGACCCCGCAACGGCATTGGCGAACTGATCATCCCCGAGAACGAGCCGGGCTCGTCGATCATGCCGGGCAAGGTGAACCCGACCCAGTGCGAAGCGATCACCATGGTCGCCACCCGGGTCTTCGGCAACGACGTGACCGTCGGTTTCGCCGGTAGTCAGGGCAACTTCCAGCTCAACGTGTACAAGCCGGTGATGGCGCACGCGGTGCTGGAGTCGATCCGGCTGATCGCGGACGGCTGCCGCTCGTTCCGCGAACATTGCGCCGAGGGCATCGAGCCGAACCGGGAGCGGATCTCCGCCAACCTGGCCTCAAACCTGATGGTGGTCACCGCGCTGAACCGGCACATCGGCTACGACAAGGCGGCGGCGATGGCCAAGAAGGCGCACAAGCAGGGCCTCACCCTGCGCGAGGCCGCACTGGCGTCCGGGGATCTGACCGGCGAGGAGTTCGACGCCTGGGTTGTTCCGGGAGACATGACGCAGCCCTCGGCGTAGTCCCGGGTCACCGAACTCAACGCAGCTCGATGAGACGGTTTCCCTCGGTTATCAGCTTGGTGACCCGGTCAATGAGCGGCTCGAACCAGTCGAGTAGCTCGCGCCGACGAAGATTGCCGGTCCTAATCCAGATGATGGTCGGGGACACCGTCTCGAACAGAGCCATCGTCGCGAAGTCTTCATCCTTGGTGATGAGCACCGCATCGTTCTCGATCGCGCACGCCCAGAGGGCTCGGTCTGGTGCATCACCGGGGCCGATATCGGTCACATGCTCGGCAAGGTACCCGTGGTCCGCGATCAGTGTGACCAGTGCCGGCGGCAGCTGCGCATCAGCCAGGAAACGCACGGTCAGGATGCAACGAGGATCGCGTGGTCTGCCTGAGCCGCGGCGTACTCCAGGCACGCCCGAACATCGTCCGACGTCAGATAGGGATAGTCCTCGAGGATCTCGGATTCGGGGGCTCCGGCGGCGAGAAGGCTGAGCACATCGGCCACCCGCACACGAGTCCCCCGAACGAATGGCCGCCCGTGCACGACGGCCGGGTCAACCGCGATGCGCTCCAGCCTTGACATGAGAGCACCATACCCACGGTGGTCAAGAGTGGCTCAGGGCCCAGTTGGGGACCGCCGTCGAGGTGCGAGATTGCTGTCGTTTCGGGTGGCGACCGGTGGGCCCGTTGGCTCTTAACTGACCGGCGCGGCCCACGCCAGTTCGCCCGATAGCTGCCATCGTGGGCCGTGTTCCGGTGCGCGGTCGATGGTCACCGCTGCGGCCATGCAATAGTCGTCCGCGGGATTCCATTGCACACCTTGTGCACCGAACGGCTTGACCAGCGTCCGTGAGCCGAGTGCTGCCCAGTTGGGGTCGGCGAGGTGGGCCCGAAGCGGGTCGTATTGCCCGACTCCGGCGTGGGCGAGTCGTTGCGCCACCTGGTGAGCTGGCTCCGTATGCGAGTGGAACGCGCTGATGATCCCGTCCAGGGTGGGTTTGATCAGGGTCGCGAGATTGGTGCGAAGCGCTGGCTTCCGGTCGCGGATCTTCAGTCGGACGAGGAAGCGCGCAGGGTCTTCCGCGAGCCATCGCGGTGGCGTGCCGGTCCTGAGAGCCGCCCACACGGTGCCGGGTGACTTCAGGCTGGGTACGTCAACGCCGTCGAATGATGCGATGGTGCCGGCGGGTCGCCAATGGTGTAGCTCGGTTGGTGCCTCGACCGCATATCGCTGATAGTGCAGGTGCGCTGGCGGCAGACCCGACTTGTCAGGCGGGGGCGGGTAGGCAAAGGCCCGCTCGAAGGTCACCGCAGAACCTGCGAGGTGGCTGAGGGCGGCGGTTCCGACGTTGTAGAGCAGCACGTTCTCGGTATCGACGAACTGCCCGTCGTCCGTTGCGCCGTACACGGCGTGAAGTTGCGCACCTGGAGCCGGGGAGAGCGACCGCAGGGCAGCCCGAAGTTCTGTACGGAGTTCCAGCATTCTTCCCTTCGGCTCGAAGGGAAGCCGCACAGTCGACCATGCTTCTACGGTGTTTGTGCTGGTTCTGAGTGCATAGGTCGGATCCACGTCCGACATCCTGCCCGGCTAGCTGTTGTCGAGCAGCCAGGTTGCTTGTCGTTCGAGTGGTGACCAGTGGTGGAGGTCGTCGGTGCCGGTGGGGCTGACTCGGTATTGGTTTCCTTGGGGTGTTTTCCACCAGAAGGTTCCAGCTCGGGGTTGTTTCAACCGCCAGCGGCCGGCTGTCTTGGCGCGGTGGACGCGGCGGGTGAGTGGTCCGAGGTTGTCGGGTGCGGTTTGGCCTGCGGCGCCTGGGACGTAGGGCTGGGTGTGGTCGAGGTCGAGTCCGCGGGCGGTGCGGGAGGAGTAGGGGAACACTTCGCAGCTGTCGCGCAGGGTGACGGTTTCGCGGATCCGGTCGGGGATTTCGTAGGAGTCGACGGCTTGGTCGCTGTCGGCGTGAAGGACGGGGGTGATGGTGATTCGGGTGGTGCCGAATAGGTCGGCGAGCATGGCTGGGGTGAGTGGTCCGAGGGTTTCGGAGCGGGCGATCGGGCCAGCCTTGGCGGCGTGGCCGTCGCTGGTGGGTTCGGAGTGCGCATCATTCCGCCGTGCAGCGCTTCGCTCGTCGTCGCAGGAGGTTGGCTGTCCTACCAGCATGTCGGGGGTGAGGTGGAGGTACACCTTGGTGCGGGGTAGGTAGCGCTGATCGTCACCACCGGTCAGGATCGCCTGGGCACGCCCGGGCGTGGCGAGTATGCCGAGTGCTTTGGCTCGGCGGATGTCGAGCTCGTCGGTGTCGCCGTGTTCGTGGAGCTTCTTGGCGAGGGCCTGGATCGTGGACTCGAGTTGTTGGGCGTCGGGGGTGTCGAGTCGGGCCCAGAGTTCGGTGACGATGGGCTCGTCGCCTGGTGCGCTGCGCACGAATCGGGCCTCGCGGGCCTTCTTGGCGGCTGCTTCGATCTTGTCGGCGGCGATTGTGCCGATCAGGCCGCGGGCGAGGCGGAGGAGTCGGGGCCAGCCGAGTCGTCCGACTTTGCCGGCGAGTTGTTCGTCGATCTCCAGGGCTTGGGCGTGGGTGAGTTCGTAGCTGGCGGCGAGGCGGGCGAGTTTGAATGCTTTGTAGGGTTCGACGTTGCCGGCGAGGGTGGCGCGCCACAGGGTGGGGTGGCGGGCTTCGAGGTTGATGACGTCGCGGATCAACCACGTCGCGGCGGTGACGGAGATCTTCTTGGTGGCGGCGACTTCGAGGGGCAGGAATTCGCCGACGAGTCGGCTGCCGTCGGCGCCGAGCCGCACTGCTCGTTCGCCGCCGATCACGTCGTATTCGTCGGTGGTGGTCCAGGAGTGTTCGGCGGCCAGTTCGGCCAGTGCCCGCATCTCTTCGGCGTCGGCCTGGTGGCGTAGTTCGACGGCGTGTCGGAGACGGTCTGCAGCGGTGCCTTGGAACGGCGCCGCTGCTAGGATCATGTGTTCTATTATAGTGGCTATCTTCCTGGCTAACAAGATGTTCGGAGCGCCAATTCAGACTCTGCGTTGGGTGCCCGCCGTGCGGTTCCGAGACCTTGCGTCGGCAGGTGCTCGACCGGAGTCATGACTGTCACACCCTGTCCTTAGCGTCATCCCGAGCACGCACGAGAGGAGTGACGACGGGATCGCGAGCAGGGATCATCGTGGTCACTGTGTCGGCCGACTCTCTGGTCAGTGGCACAGTGACCCCGTGGTTACTGTCGATCCCGTTCCGCTGGTCGAACCGACTCCGCTGACTTTGCGGGGGCGGAGTTTCACGGCGGCGAACCCGGCGGTGATGGGGATCGTGAACCGGACGCCGGACTCGTTCTACTCCTCGGCCCGCTACTCCTCGATCGATGCGGGGCTGGACGCCGTGGCGGCGATGGTGGCGGACGGTGTCGACATCGTGGACGTGGGTGGCGTCCGCGCCGGACAACAGGGCGACTGGGTGGACGCGGACGAGGAGATCCAGCGCGTGCTGCCGTTCCTGGAAGCCGTCCGGAACGCTCATCCGGAGCTGCTGATCAGCCTCGACACCTGGCGTTCCGAAGTCGCCGAAGCCTGCGCCGGCGTCCGGATCGATCTGGTCAACGACACCTGGCAGGGGGCTGATCCAGACCTCGTCCACGTCGCTGCGAAGCTTCAGGCCGGCTACGTCGTGTCGCACACCGGCGGGGCGGCTCCACGCACCGATCCGGACGGCGTCGGCTACGGTCCGCCCGGACCCGACTGCGCGCCACGCGACGATCCGGACGACGTGGTCGCAGATGTCCTGGCCGTGCTCACCGAGGGAGCGAACCGGGCCCGGCAAGCGGGGATACCTGCCAGTGGGATCCTGATCGACCCCACCCTCGACTTCGGCAAGACCACCCGGCACTCGCTGCGCACCCTGCGCGCCACCGCCCAGATCGCCAACCTCGGGTTTCCCGTCCTGCAGGCCCTCTCGCGCAAGGACTTCGTCGGCGAGACCCTCGACCTGGCGGTCGACGACCGGCTGGAGGGCACGCTGGCGGCCACCGCCGTCGCCGCCTGGCTCGGAACGGTCTGCTTCCGCGCCCACGACGTCCGGGCGACTCGGCGGGTGGTCGACATGGTGGCGTCCATCCGCGGGGATCGGCCGGCCGCGGTGAACGTGCGTGGAGTGAGGCGGTAGAACGCTGGGGGATCTCGACAAGCTCGATCAGCGAACGGCCCGATCGCCGACGATCTTCGTCAACGAAAGCTCGCTCAGGATCCAGCCCGATCAAACCCGGGCTCGATCAGCGGAGGGGCTCGTTCTCCGGATACCCTCGATCGGTGCCTGCCACCATCGATGCGACGACGGTCGTGACCGATCGCGTGGTTTTCCGGCTGCCTGACATCGACCCGAACGTCACCGGCGTTCAGCTGTGGTCTGAGGTTCCGGTCGCCGGGAAGGACTTCGAGAGAACGCCGGATGGCTGGGAACTCACCATTCCGCGTCCGCCGGCGCACCGCGTCGAGTACCTCTACCGGCTCACCCTGGCCCACGACGCGGAGTCCGTCACCATCGCCGACCCGACCAACCCACTACGGGTCGAAGGCGTGTTCGGGGAGAACTCCTGGCTGCCGATGCCCGGCTACGCCGAGCCGGACTGGCTCACCGCGCCCCGCATCGAAACCCGTAGCCAGCGCTGGGAACTGAACACCGGCGACGGCCACCTCAGCGGTGTTCTCTGGGCTCCCGCGGACGCGTGGCGCAGCACCGAACTGCCGCTGCTGATCTGCCACGACGGTCCCCAGATGGCCCAGTTCGGACGGCTCACCGACTTCCTCGCCGCCGCCGTCGCGAGCCACGCCGTCCCGTCGCTGCGGGTCCTGCTGCTCGATCCCGGCCCGCACCGGGATGCCTGCTACGCCGCCAATCCGCACTACGCGAAGGCGCTCGTCACCGAGGTGGTCCCCGCGCTCACCCACCAGATCGCCGTGGAGAACAGGCCGGTGCTGATGGGGCAGAGCCTCGGCGCGCTCGCCGCCCTGTACGCTGCCCGGCGTTACCCGGGCAGCTTCGCCGGGCTGTTCCTGCAGTCCGGATCGTTCTTTACCCCCGAACTCGACCCGCAGGAAGCCGGCTACTCGCACTGGGCGGCCGTCACCGGCTTCACCTCGACACTGTACCGACCGACTCCACCCGAGCCGCTCCCGACAACCATCGTCTGCGGTTCGCAGGAGGAGAACATCACCAACAATCGTGCCCTCGCCGCGCACCTGACCGCCCGGGGTGGCGACATCGAATGGGGCGAAGTACCGGACGGTCACACCTGGACGACCTGGCGTGATCTGCTCGACCCGCACCTGACCCGCCTACTGAGAAGGGCTTGGACCTGATGGACCGCTACCAGATCGAGTTGGACGCCCCCGGCTTCGACCGCCAAGGCACCGTGATCCGCTACGGCCACTGGGGCCGTCCGGTGCTGGTCTTCCCCTCTGAAGCCGGACGGGCCTGGGACTACGAGAACAACGGCATGGTGGACGCCGTCGCACCGCTGATCGACGCCGGCCGGATCAAGCTGTACTGCGTCGACTCGTTCGACGCCCAGACCTGGTCGGACCGCTGGCTGTCGCTGGAGGAACGTGCCAGAAGACACGGCGCCTACAGCGCCTGGATCACCAACCAGGTGACCGGCTTCATCGGCAGCGACGCGCCCGGGACGCACGACGCCATCGTCACCGGCTGCTCGCTCGGTGCCTACCATGCGCTGCAGTTCGCGCTCACCCGAGCCGACCTGTTTCCCGTAGCCATCTGCCTGTCTGGCAACTACGACCCGTCCACCTGGCATGCCTGGGGCGAGCGCGGCGAGGCCGCCTACTTCGCCAACCCGACCCACTACGTGCCCAACCTGGGCGGTGAGCACCTGGACTGGTTGCGGTCCCGGTTGTACGCCGTCCTGGTCGCCGGGCAGGGGGACTGGGAGACTCACCCGACCGGCGCGCTGCCGTCCACCCAGCACCTGGCGCAGCTGCTGGCCGAGAAGGGCATCAACCACGAACTGGACCTGTGGGGTCATGACGTCTCGCACGATTGGCACTGGTGGCAACGCCAGATCGCGCGGTACCTGCCGCGATTCTGCTGAGGTCGCTATCGTCGCGTCATGACCACGACCCGGCATCATCAGATCGGTCTGCTGCTCGGCGCCGAGGAGGACTGGCCGCGAGCGTTCGAAGCGATTCTGGGCATGGTGGGCCCGATCACCGTCGACGGCGTCACTCACACCGTCGCTGCCGAACGGCTGACCATCGAGCCGTTCGACCTGACCGACCCGGTCCGGACGCCGCTGGTGATCGACCGGCTGGCGCACTGGTACTACCACCCGCGGGAATGGCTCAAGAAGGCCGCCATGGTCAACGGCACCTATCTGCTGAACAGCCCGTTCACCTTCCAGTCGATGGAGAAGCACTCCGCATACTGCGCCATGCTGCGACTCGGTCTCAAAGTGCCCAAGACCGTGCTGGTGCCGTACAAGAACCCGGTCGACAACGTCCGCTGGGCCTACACGGCGGCGAAGTACAACCAGCCCTTCGACCTCGAGGCGATCGCGGACGACCTCGGCTACCCGCTCTACATGAAGCCGTTCGACGGCGGCGGCTGGCGCGGGGTCTCCCGGATCGATAACGCCGACGACCTGCGCCGGGCCTATGACGCGTCCGGCGAGATGCTGATGCACCTGCAGGCAACCGTCGACTACGACGTCTTCGCCCGCGCGCTGTCGATCGGCCCGGAGACGATGGTGATGGACTTCCGTCCCGAGCAGCCGATGCACAACCGCTACCACGTCTCGCACGGCTTCCTGTCGGCGCAGGCCGGCTGGGAGACCGCCGCGATCAGCCGGATCGTCAACGCCTTCTTCGCCTGGGAGTTCAACTCGGCCGAGATGCTGGTCGCCGGCGACGAGGTGTACCCGATCGACTACGCCAACGCCTGCCCGGACGTCGCCGTCACCTCGCTGCACTACTACTTCCCGTGGGCGATCAAGGCGCTCGTCCGGTGGAGCGTGTACTGCCTGGTCACCGGACGAAAGGGCGTCATCGACCTGCACACCGAACGGTTCTTCGCGATCGCCGACGACCCGTCGCTGTCCTACCAGGAGAAGCTCGAGGGCTATCTGGAACTTGCCGACCAGTACTTCGAAACCGACGACTACTGGGCGTTCTGCGACGAGCACCTGTCGCACCTGGACGCCGCCGTGCTCGACTGGGTGCGCTCGGCCGGGTTCGACAAGCTACTGGTGGACACCGTGCGAGCCACCTATCCGCCGCACGAGCACGACCGGTTCCTGGGCCACTTCCGCGGCCTGACCAAGGCCTGGGCGGACGAGCAGGACTGAGCACACGATGGGCAGGGCTCAGGCGGGCAGGAACCAGACCCAGTTCGCCTTCGCGCCAGTCTCGGCGCGATCCAGCAGTTCCAGTTCGCCACCGTGGATGCGGTACAGCGAGACCTGGGTGGACAGCTCACCCGCGCACACCAGGTAACGGCCGTCGGGAGAGACCGCGAAGCCACGGGGCTGGGTCTCAGTCACGGTGAAATCGGACGGCGGCGCGAGCGTGCCGTCCGCAGCCACCGTGACGGCGCCCAGGGTGCTCTCGGTGCGCTCCGAGCACCACAGGTGGCCCGGGTCGGAGAAATGCAGGTCGGCGCCCCAGATGAAGTGGTTCGCCCGGGGATCGGCGCCGAACTCGCTGTGGCCGAGACCCTTCGACGGGTCGTGGGCCGTCGTCCGGCCGCTCGGGGTGAGGCTGCCGAAGTGGCTGTCGCGTCGGTAGCGCAGCACCTCGCCGGAGAACTCGGTGAGCACGTAGAGCGCGTCCTGGGCGGCGTTCAGCACCAGGTGCCGGGGCCCGGAGCCGGCCGGAGCCGCCACCGTCGCCGGTGCCAGCGGCCGCAGGTTGAGCCAGGGATCAATGGAGTACTGCGCGATCAGGTCGGCGCCCAGCGACACGAAGTAGGCGTACCGGCCGTCGGCACTGGCCCGCACCGAGTGCAGGTTGGGGTATTCGATCCGGCTGATCGGGTCACTCACCTCGCCGTCGTGCACGGCGCAGGTGATGCCGTAGCCACCGCCGTAGCACGCCCCGAGCAGCGCGGAGCCGCTGCGGGTCAGCGACAGGTAGTTCATCGCACCATCGGGCAACGACAGGTGCGAGCGGGGGGTCAGGCGGCCGGACAGGTGATCGAGGGCGAGGGTGGTGATGCCCGGAGCGTCGCCCTTCACCGAGGCGTAGAGCAGGTTGCGCCGGGCGTCCACGACGAAAGTGGAGCAGCCAGGCACGCCGCCGTTGACGGCGACGCGTTGCAGCCGGCCGTCGATCAGCCGGAAGGAACTGATGGTGCCGTCGCCGGAGTTGGCGACCAGGACGAGCCAGGAACCGGACATGGCAGCATCCTATTGGCCCGGTTCGCCTATTGGGCCAGTCCATAGAGCCGATCACCGGCGTCCCCGAGGCCGGGAACGATGTAGCCGTGCTCGTTCAGCCGCTCGTCCACGGCGGCGACGACCAGCGTGGTGGGAACGCCGACCGGGTCGACCAGTTCGCGCATCTTCGCGATGCCCTCCGGCGCGGCCAGCAGGCACAGGCAGGTGATGTGGTCGGCGCCCCGATCGACCAGGAACTTCACACAGCCGGCCAGCGAACCTCCGGTGGCCAGCATCGGATCGAGCACGTAGCACTGCCGTCCGGACAGATCCTGGGGCAGCCGCTCGGCGTAGGTGAACGGTTCCAGGGTTTCCTCGTCGCGGATCATCCCGACGAAGCCGACTTCGGCGGTCGGCATCAGCCGCATCATGCCGTCCAGCATGCCGAGACCGGCGCGCAGGATCGGCACCACCAGGGGCCGGGGCCGGGACAGCTTGATGCCGGTGGTGACGGTGATCGGCGTGGTCACCTCACAGGTTTCCACCCGGACCTCGCGGGTCGCCTCGTAGGCGAGCAGGGTGACCAGTTCGTCCACCAGCTGACGGAACACCGGTGAGCCGGTCTCCACGCTGCGTAGCAGCGTCACCTTGTGAGAGACCAGCGGATGATCGAGCGCGCGCAGTTCCACACCCGAACCATTGCACAACTGTGCGTGCTTCGGGTGGGCGTGAAACGATGGGTCTCCAGGGACAAGGGAGTGGTGATGAGCAGGTACACCGACACCTCCGACGAGGAGTACGCGGATCGCGGGGACGACCGTCCCGGCCTCGACGACCTCGAGCCGGCGGTGGAGTTGCTGGGCGACCTGCTCGATGACGACGACGCAGAGGACGAGGACGACTACCCCGAGGACGCCACCGAGGACGACATCGACCTGGTGGCGGCGCTCTACCGCGAGGACGGATTGCCGGTTGCAGTCGCCCTCGGTACGGAGCTGGCCAACGACCTCGACGAGCTGATCAACCAGCTGCGCCGGATCCCCGGTGACGGTGGCGCCGTCGGCCTGGTTTCGATCGCCTCGGAGTTCTTCGTCGTGGTCCGGGTGCGCGGCAAGCATGTGCAGGTGCTGCTGTCGGACGAACTCGCCGCCACCGACTGGCCGATCGCCCGTGATGTCGCCGACTTCCTGGGCTCGGAGTTGCCCGAGGACGACGAGGACGCCGGCCCGATCGGCGATCTCGACATCCTCGCCGACGTCGGCATCCCCGACTTCGAGATCGAGGCCCTGTGCGATTCCGACGACGATTCGGACGTGCTGGTCGAGCGGATCGCCAAGAAGCTGAAGTTCCTGCCCCAGTACCGCAAGGCGGTGCAGGCGGCGTTCGGCCTGTGAGGTGAACCGCTGGCTCGCGCCGATGGCGCAGGCCCGCGCCGAGGCGGCCTTGGCGTCCGGTCACGGTGACGTCCCGGTCGGGGCGGTGCTGCTCGATCCTTCCGGACGGGAGGTGGCGCGGGCCCACAACGAACGCGAGCTGACCGGCGACCCGACCGCGCATGCCGAGGTGCTGGCGTTACGCCGGGCTGCGGCGTCCCGCGGCGAATGGCGGCTGGACGGCCACACTCTGGTGGTCACCCTCGAGCCCTGCACGATGTGCGCCGGGGCGCTGGTGCTGGCCCGCGTCGAGCGGCTGGTGATCGGCGCCTGGGACGCCAAGGCCGGCGCGGTGGCGTCCGTCTTCGACGTGGTGCGCGACCCCCGCCTCAACCATCGCGTCGAGGTGATCGGCGGCATCGACGCCGACGCCTGCGGCGCCCAGCTGCGGGAGTTCTTCGCCGGACATCGCTGACCTGTGTTCGTCGGGCGAGCTCGTCGAGACCCTGATTTGGTGTGGACGCCGACCTGGCCGATAGAATCGCCGACGGTGGCGTGTCCGAGCGGCCTAAGGAGCACGCCTCGAAAGCGTGTGTGGGTCCTGCCCACCGTGGGTTCAAATCCCACCGCCACCGCCAACCGAACGCCGCTCCACCCGCGAGGTGGAGCGGCGTTTCACTGTCCAACGCAGTCCGACGTGTAAAGTTCCGGGCCAAAACTTCACATGTTCAGCCGGACGTGTAAAGCGTCTTGACATGCCGAGTGGCACGTCGAGTTCGTGGGCCCGTTTGGAGCAAGTCTGTCTCCATATGGCGACACCCTGCTACTGTCGCCATATGGAGACAGTGTCCGTTCGGAACGCCGCCGAGTTGGGTGGGGCCGTGCGTGCAGCGCGCCTGGAGGCGGGGCTGTCCCAAGTGGAGCTGGCTGCGGAGGCCCGGGTCGGACGCCAGTGGCTGGTCGAGTTCGAGGCCGGCGACAAGCTGTCCGCACCGTTCGACATGGTGATGCGCGTACTCCAAGCTCTCGAGCTCGAGGTGATGCTCGACCCGACCGTCGCTCGGCGTGCGCCCGCCCGGTGGGACGGGCCGTCCGCCACAGAAGTTCTGGCCAGGTATACGACGCGGGAATCCCGATGACACGGCTGCACATTTTGCTGACCCCGTGCGCCGAGGTTTCGCAGCGGCTTGGCTGATCCGTGCTCAGGTGTTGCGGCGTAGGTACTCCAACACGACGCTGTTGTCCTCATCGCCGAGGCCGGCCTCGGTCAGGCCGGTGAACAGGTCCAGGGACACCTTCAGCGAGGGCAGCTCGCGGCTGCCGGCGCTGTCGGTGGCGAAGGTGAGGTCCTTGACCAGGAACTTCGCCGGGCCGCTGGGGGAGAAGTCTTCGGCGGCGAGCTTGTCCCGCTTCTGATCCAGCAGTTCGGACGCCGCCAGCCCGGCACCCAGCACGTCAAGCACGTGGCCGACATCCAGCCCGTTGTCCTTGGCCACGATGGACGCCTCGGCGAGCGCGACCAGGGTGCCGGCGACGACCATCTGGTTGCAGGCCTTGGCCACCGCTCCTGCGCCCACCTCGCCCATCAGCTCGATGGTGCCGCCGATGACGTCCAGCAGGGGGCGCAGCCGCTCGAACATCTCCGGCGACGAGCCGCACATGATCGACATGGTGCCGTCCTCGGCCTTCGCGACACCGCCGGACATGCAGGCGTCCATCACGTCGACCTGACCCTGCAGGCGCTCCGCCAGCTCACGGACGCGATTGGGCGAGATGGTGCTCATCACCACCAGGTCCGTGGTGCCGCCTTCGATCAACGCCGGCAGCATCGGTTCGAGATAGGGCAGGTCCGGCAGCAGGCAGAACACCACCTCGCGGTCGCGCAACGCCACGGTGGCGTCAGTGGAGACGGCAACGCCGGCCTCGGCCGCGGCGGGCACCTCGACGATGTTGGCGCCGGTCACATCGTGGCCGGCGCGCGCCAGGTTGACCGCCACAGGCAGGCCCATGTTGCCCAGGCCCAGCACACAGATCTTCATGCCCACTCCTCCAGTCGCGCCCGGAACCCCGGGCTCTCCAGCACATCACGGTTCACCACGAATCGTGGCGCCTCACCCGCCGCGACGGCCAGCAGGGCGTCCACGCAGCTGTTGCCGTTGCCCAGGCTCATCTCCGACGTCCAGGCCAGCGAATGCGGGGCCACCGTGACGTTGGGCAGCTTCTCGATGCCGGAAGTCTGCGGCTCGTTCTCGAAGACGTCCAGTCCTGCGGCCCGGATCGACCCCGAGCTCAACGCGTCGATCAGCGCCGACTCGTCGACGATCGGTCCCCGGGCCATGTTGATCAGCACGGCACTCGACTTCATCGCCGCCAGGAAACCGGCGTCGACGGCGTGCAAGGTGTCCGGGGTCAGCGCGGCCATGATGATCACCGCGTCGGACGCGGCGGCAAGCTCGGCGCGGTCGACCAGCCGGACGCCCATCGCGGCGGCCCGCTCGGGCGGACAGAACGGGTCGTGGCCGATCAGGGTGACGTCGAACGGCGCCAGCAGCCTCAGGAACTCGCCCCCGGTGTTGCCGACGCCGAACAGGCCGATGGTCAGGCCGTTCAGTCCGGTACCCATCAGGTTCGTCCGGCCCGCCCAGTTGTCGTCCCGGACCAGCCGGTCCTTGGCGACCAGATTGTGCAGCACCGCCAGCAGCATCGTCAGCGTCGCCGTCGCCACCGGCCTGCGGGCGCCGTCCGGGGTGATGGTGATCGCCACCTGGTTGCGGGTGCAGGCGGCCAGGTCGACGGTGTCGAAGCCGACGCCGAAGCGCGACAGCACGAGCGGCCGGGGGACGCCGTCGGCGAAGGACGCCTCGGTCACCGACGGTGCGGCGAACAGCACGCCGTCGTACGGCGCCAGATGCTCGGGCAGGAAGGTGGGAACATCGTCGGGCAGGTACTCCCAGGTGACATCGGGCCGGTCGAGCCGACCGAGACCGATATCACCCCAGACATTGCGGTTGCCGTCGAGAAAGTCGCGGGACACCCCCACGCGGAATGGACGACCCATGGCGCTCCCTTCATTGGGTGTGGCTTCATTGGGCATGGCTTCATCGGGTATTGGCACGGTAACGATAGTCCAATACTCTGACCCCGATCCAGCAGAATGAAGAAGGACGTGCGATGGATCGCAGTGCGGTACCTGCGTTGACGCGGGCGATGGCGATCGTCGACCTGCTCGCTGGTGCCGGCCAGGCCGGCTTCACGGTCACCGACATCGCCGCCCGCACCGGCATCGCCAAATCCACCACGGCCCTGCTGTGCGCGGTTCTCGAAGCCGAAGGCATGGCCCGGCGGCGCGACGGCCGGTATCGGCTGGGCCGACGTTTCGTCGGCCTCGCCGCCGACTACCTGGCCACGGTCGAGCATCTCGAAGAGTTCTACACCGAGATCCGCCAGCTGCCGCATTTGTCGCAGGAAGCCGCTCGGCTCGGCCTGCTCGACGGCACCGAGGTCATCTACCTGGCTCGCTACGAGGCGACGGGTCGTCCGCGACGCACCACCGGCGTCATCGGCGACCGCTTTCCGGCGTCCATCACCGCAAGTGGGAAGGCGATGCTAGCCACCTTGCCGGCCGGCGCGGTGGAGGATCGCTTCCGCGGCAAGCTGCTGCCGCGCTACACCGAGCGGAGTATCCAGTCGTTGCCCGACCTGCTGCGCGACCTCCAGGCGGTGCGCCAGCGGGGCTACGCGATCGACGACGAAGAGACCAATCTCGGCCAGGTCTGCTACGCGGTCTCGGTGCGCAACGCAGCGGACGAACCAGCCGAGCTCGCGGTGAGCTGCACCCTGACTCGAGAGCGTGCGCTGGAGCTGACCACCACCGAGGTGGTCGCCGAACTCCAGCAGTTGGCCGAGCTGTTCCGCAACCCGCTCGCCGGCCGCAGCTTCTGAGTATCCCTCGCGCCGAGCTGGCCGAGAATCCCTAGCAAAGGGGCTTGCCTCGCGCCCAAACCTAGGACAGAATCCTGGTCACGGTCCAAAATGTTGGCTTTCACTCAGAGTTGAGGATTCCAATGACTGATGCTCCCCTGATCGAGATCAAGGGCCTCGTCAAGCAGTTCGGTGCCACCCAAGCCCTGAAGGGCGTCGACTTCACCCTGCAATCGCACAGCATCCACGCGTTGCTGGGGCAGAACGGTGCGGGCAAGTCGACGCTGATCAAGGTGCTGTCCGGCCTCTATCCCCCGACGGCGGGCGACGTGCGCGTCCAAGGGCACCCGCTCGGCTCGCCCGAAGCGACCCAGGCGATGGCGTTCATCCACCAGGACCTCGGCCTGGTCGAGGCGATGAGCGTCGCCGAGAACGTCGCGCTCGGCACCACCTACGCGCGCAACGGCGGGTTGATCAACTGGCGCGAGGTGCGGCGCCGTGCCGAGGCGGCGCTGGCGTTGGTCGAACTCGACGTCGACCCCGAGATGCTGATCGCCGATCTGACCCGGGCCGACCGCTCGCTGGTCGCCATCGCCCGCGCGCTCTCGGCCGATGCGCCGATCCTGGTGCTCGACGAGCCGACGGCGTCCCTGCCGGCCGCCGACTCCGAGCGGCTGTTCGAGGTGCTGAAGAACCTGCGTGAGCGGGGCTGCGGCATGATCTACGTCTCGCATCGGCTGGACGAGGTGTTCGCCATCTCCGACTCGGTAACGGTGTTCCGCGACGGACGGCTGATCCACGCCGGCGGCATCAAGGACAAGACCCCGCAGGACCTGATCATCGACATCGTCGGCAGCAAGCCGAAGAGCTATCAGTCCCGATTCAACGCCCAGGACCGGCCGGTGGTGCTGGCGGGCGACCGGGTGCTGGCCGGGCCGGCCGGGCCGGTGAGCTTCAAGGTGCATGCCGGCGAGGTGGTCAGCATGGTCGGCCTCACCGGCGCGGGCCACGTCCAGCTCGGACGCGCAATCGGTGGCGCCTTCCCGATGCACGGCGGCACGCTGACGCTCGACGACCAGCCCTACGCCCCCGCCTCGCCCGCGGCAGCGGTCGATCGCGGCGTGGGGTTCGTCACCTCCAACCGGATGGAGGAGGGCATGGCGCCCGAGATGAGCGTCCGGGAGAACTTCCTGGCCAACCTGCGGCCGCGCGGAATGTCGGTGCTGTCCTGGAACAGTCCGAGCAAGGACGCCGCACTCGGCGAGGAACTCACCGATACCTATGGGGTCCTGCCGAACAACCCGGAGGCGCCGATCGCGACGCTGTCGGGCGGTAACCAGCAGAAGGTCATGGTGGGACGCTGGCTGTCGGCCAACCGTCGCGTGATCGTGCTGGAAGAACCCACCGCCGGCGTCGACGTCGGTGCGAAGGCCGACATCTATCGACTCCTCGAGGACGCGCTGGACGAAGGTCTGGCCGTCGTCATGGTCAGTACCGATTTCGAGGAGGTGGCCAGCGTCGCGCACCGCGCACTGGTCTTCGTCCAAGGACGGATGACCGAAGAACTGGCCGGCGACGACCTCACCGTCGGCAAACTCACCGCCGCCAGTTCCGGCGCCAATCTGCTGACCACCAATTGACGAGGGAGTCCACCGCAATGACCACAGCAGCACCAGCCGCGCCCGCTCGCCCGGCCAAGCGCCGCCGCGGCGGAGGCTCGTTCGTCGGCACCTACGGCCTGCTCGTCCTGGCCGTCCTGTTGTTCATCGTGTTCGCCATCCTGATGCCGGGCACGTTCCTCACCCAGACCAACCTGAACGCCATCCTCGGCGCCAACTCGATCCCGGCGATCCTTGCCCTGGGCGCGATGATCCCGATCGCCACCGGCAAATTCGACGTCTCGATCGGGTACGCGCTCGGCCTGGCGCACGTGCTGATGATGACCATGGTGGTCAACGGCGTGCAATGGATCCTCGCCGCGCTGATCGTGCTGGTGATCCTCACCGTGGTCGGCATCGTCAACGGCCTGCTGGTGGAGCTCGGCAAGATCGACTCGTTCGTGGCCACGCTAGGTACCGGGTCGGTGCTCTATGCCATCACCGGCGCCATCACCGACGGCGCCCGGGTGGTGCCCACCGGCGACGGCCTGCCGTACGGCTTCACCGATCTGTACGACTCGAAGTTCATCGGCATCCCGGTCGCAGCCTGGTACGTCACGGTGATCGCAGTGCTGCTCTGGCTGGTGCTCGAGCGGCTGCCGCTGGGCCGCTACTTCTACGTGCTCGGCTCGAACCAGCGCGCCGCCGACCTGATCGGCCTGCCTACTCAGCGCTACTCCGTCTACGCCTTCGCCTCCTGCTCGTTCCTGGTCGGGGTGGCCGGCGTGCTGCTCGCCTCGCAGCAGCAGATCGGCAACCCCTCAGTCGGCTCGGAGTACATGCTTCCCGCCTTCGTCGCGGCACTGCTCGGCTCGACCGTGATCAAGCCCGGACGCCCCAACGCCGGCGGCACCATCGTCGCGGTGGTCACCCTGGCGATCGGCCTGGCCGGCATCGGCCAGTTGGGTGCGAACTTCTGGGTGAACCCGCTGTTCAACGGCGTCACGCTGCTGATCGCGGTCGGCCTGGCGGGCCTCAGCGCCCGGCGCAAGATCCAGGCGGGCATCGCGGCCAACAAGGCGGTCGACGCCTCCGCGCCACCGTCCGCCGGGGCGACAGGCGTTCAGACCGCCGACGGCCAGCTCGCCGACACGGCCGGGCCGCACACCTCGGCCACTCCGGTCATCGACCCGTCCGCCGATCCCGACAAGCCCGCCTCCTGATCGCTCGCCACCTGCTCGAAAGGTTCACCATGGCATCACCATTCCGTCGTCCGCTGGCCGTCGGCTGCGCGCTGGTCGTCGGCGCATCGCTCGCCCTGGCCGGTTGTGAGCGTGGATCCGACGCGCTGCGGGCCTCGGCTCAGGCCACCAGCACCGCCGCCTCCCAATGCCCGGACGTCGTCGCGGCCGCCCGCGCGGCGGTCGACAAGGCGTCCGCGAAGGATCAGCCCTGGGACGGTCCCACCACGGGTCCGAAGGCCACCACCGGCAAGACCATCGTCTACGTCGCCCAGTCGATGCAGAATCCGGGCGTGGCAGGTGTGGCCATCGGTCTGACGGACGCGGCCGCCGCGATCGGTTGGACGCTGAAGACGGTCGACGGCCAAGGGACCCCGTCCGGCATTCTGAGTGCGTTCAACCAGGCGCTCACTCTGAAACCGGACGGCATCATTCTCGGTGGCTTCGACCCGAAGACCACCGACAGCCAGGTTCGTCAGGCCACCGCCGCGAAGATCCCGCTGGTCGGTTGGCAGGCGCTGGCCACCCCCGGCCCCAGTGACAATCCCAAGCTGTTCAGCAACGTCACCACCAAGGTCGAGGACGTCGCGAAGATCAGCGCGCAGTACATCATCGCCCGCTCCAACGGCGACGCCGGCGTGGTGATCTTCACCGACTCGTCGATCCCGTTCGCCGAGGGCAAGAGCCAGATGATCCAGAAGGAACTGAAGACCTGCTCGTCGGTCGAGGTGCTGAAGTACGCCAACATCCCGATCGCCGACGTCGCCAACCGGATGCCCACCGAGACCAGCGCCCTGCTGAGCAGCCTGGGCGACAAGTGGACCTACTCGGTGGCGATCAACGACGTCTACTTCGAGAACGCCACCGCGGCCTTCCGGCAGTCCGGGCGGACGGCGGCCACCGCCCCGGTCAACGTGGGCGCCGGTGACGGCGACGCCGCCGCGCTGACCCGCATCCGCAACGGTGACTTCCAGGCCGCGACGGTGCCGTCCCCGCTGCGCTCCGAGGGCTGGCAGATCGTGGACGAGCTGAACCGCGCGTTCGCGGGCGAGCAGGCGTCCGGCTACGTGCCGCAGATCCACGTCTCGACCAAGGAGAACGCCTCGGCCGAGAACTACTGGGATCCGACCGGTTACCAGGACGCCTACAAGGCGATCTGGGGCAAGTGAGCTGACCCCGAATGGGTTCCGGCAGGCGCCATCCGACCAAGTCGGACGGCGCTTCGCCGTTTCTCTTTCGCGAGGCGCCGACAGCGGGCACAGTGGGGGTGCAGGCGTCAGTCTGACGCCCGCCCGCGGTCGGGGGTCCGCGGGCTCGACGAACAGGAGTGTTCAATGAAGAAGCTCATCAACGATCCGGCCGACGTCGTCACCGAGACGCTCAAGGGGTTTGCGGCGGCCCACGCCGATCTGGTCACCGTCCATCTCGATCCGGACTACGTGGTGCGCGCCGATGCACCGGTCCGCGGCAAGGTCGGACTGGTCTCCGGCGGCGGTTCCGGCCATGAGCCGCTGCACGCCGGCTTCGTCGGTCTCGGCATGCTGGACGCCGCGGTGCCCGGCGCCGTCTTCACCTCGCCGACGCCCGATCCGATCCTGGAGGCCACCAAGGCCGTCGACGGCGGCGCCGGCGTGCTGCATATCGTGAAGAACTACACCGGCGATGTGCTCAACTTCGAGACTGCCGCCGAGATGGCCGAGATGGAGGACATCACGGTCCGGGCGGTCGTGGTCAACGACGACGTGGCCGTCGAAGACTCCACCTGGACGGCCGGACGCCGCGGCGTCGCCGGTACCGTGCTGGTGGAGAAGATCGCAGGCGCGGCCGCCGAGCGCGGCGACGACCTGGACGCGGTGACCGCCGTTGCCGAGAAAGTGATCGGACAGGTCCGCTCGATGGGGGTGGCGCTGACCGCCTGTACCGTGCCGCACGCCGGCAAGCCGTCCTTCGATCTCGGCGAGGACGAGATCGAGATCGGCATCGGCATCCACGGCGAGCCCGGACGGCACCGCATCCCGATGGCGCCAGCCGACGCGATCACCGACCAGCTGGTCGACCCGATCCTGGCCGATCTGAAGCTGGACGGCGGCGATGTGCTGCTCTTCGTCAACGGCATGGGCGGCACCCCGGAATCGGAGCTGTACATCGTCTACAACCATGCCCGCGAACGGCTGGAGGCGGCCGGGCTGACGGTGACACGGTCGCTGGTCGGCAACTACATCACCTCGTTGGAGATGCAAGGATGCTCCCTCACGGTGCTGAAGCTCGACGACGAGCTCACGACGCTGTGGGACGCGCCGGTCAACACCGTGGGACTCAGGAGGGGTGTCTGAATGACGAATCTGGACGTGACATGGGCCGAGGACTGGATGCGCCGGTCCGCAGCGGTGCTGAGTGAACATCGGATGGAGCTGATTGACCTCGATCGCGCCATCGGTGACGGCGATCACGGCGAGAACATGGCCCGTGGCTTCACCTTCGTGGTGCAACGGCTCGATGAGAATCCGCCCGCCGACGTCGCCGGCGTGTTCAAGATGGTCGCCCAGACCCTGATGTCGAAGGTCGGCGGGGCCGCCGGCCCGCTCTACGGCACCGCGTTCATGCGGGCGGCCAAGGCGGCCGAGGGTGACCTCGACGCCGCTTCGGTGGCCGGCATCTATGCCGCCGCGCTCGAGGGCATCGTCGCCCGGGGCAAGGCCACCACCGGTGAGAAGACGATGGTGGACGCCTGGACCCCGGCGATCGCGGCCGCGCGGGCCGCCGCCGAGGAGGGGAAGGGTCTCGCCGACACGCTCCGGGCGGCCGCCGACGGCGCGGCCCGGGGAGCCGAAGAGACCATTCCGATGCAGGCGACCAAGGGGCGCGCGTCCTATCTGGGCGAGCGTTCGATCGGCCATCAGGATCCGGGAGCGACGTCGACCGCCTATCTGCTGGGCGCGGCTGCAGACGCCGCCGAAGCAGCGAACTGAAGGAGTAAGCGGCAATGAGCATTGCGTTCGTGATCGTCTCCCACTCGGCGAAACTGGCCCAGGGCGTGGTCGAGCTCGCCCAGCAGATGGCCAAGGACGTCGAGTTCCGGGCGGCGGGCGGCACCGACGACGGCGGCATCGGCACCTCCTTCGACGCCATCTACACCGCGGTCGAGGAACTGACCGGGGCCGGCCATCAGGTGGTGCTGCTGACCGACCTCGGGTCGGCGGACATGACCGTCGAGGCGGTGCTCGAGATGGTGGACGGTGACGTCGTCCGGTTCTGTCCCGGGCCGCTGGTGGAGGGGGCCGTTGCGGCGGCCGTCACTGCCCAGGTGGGTGGCGACCTGGACGCGGTGGCCGAAGCCGCGAAGGCCCGCGACATCTTCGCTTAGCGGAAGTCTCGCGGACCTCGCAGCCTTCGGGAGTGACCCCGGACAATGGCCGAACCGGCGGACGAGGCTCAATAAAATAGCCCTGACGAAAGGGTGGACCCTTGAGCCTCGATGTGGTGATGCTGGCCGGGTCCGCCGTGCTGCTCGCCGCGCTCGGGGCGTCCCGGCTGTCCAGCTGGCTGGGCTTGCCGTCGCTGCTGTTGTTCCTGTTCCTGGGCGTCGGGGTCGGGTTGTGGGTCCACTTCGACGATCCCCACCTGGCGCACGACCTGGGCTTCGCCGCGCTGGTGCTGATCCTGGCCGAGGGCGGTTTCACCACCAAATGGCGCGAGATACGGTCCTACCTCACCCTGGCCGGGTTGATGGCCACGGTCGGCATCGGGGTATCGATCACGGCGATGACGCTGTTCGGGCATTTCCTGCTCGGACTCGACGTGCAGACCGCGCTGCTGCTCGGCGCGATCACAGCCCCCACCGACTCGGCGGCGGTCTTCTCGGTGCTGCGCAAGGTGCCGATCCCCGGACGGCTGCGCGCCATCCTGGAGGCCGAATCGGGCCTCAACGACGCGCCCGTCGTGCTACTGGTGACCGCCGCCACCGCCTGGGCACTCGGCGAATCGACCGAGGGACCCGGGCTGATCCTGGCGATGGTGGCCGTGGAGCTCCTCGGCGGCCTGGTGGTCGGCCTGGTGATCGGCTGGCTGGGGGCGCGGGTGCTGAAGCGGATCGCGCTGCCGGCGTCCGGCCTCTACCCGCTGGGTGCGATGGGCTGGGCGCTGCTGGCCGACGGCGCCGGCGCCTACCTGAACGTCTCGGGTTTCGCCGCCGTCTACATCTGCGCGATGGTGCTGGGCAACTCCGACCTGCCGCACCGCAACGCCACCCGATCGTTCGCCGAGGGGATCGGCTGGGTCGCTCAGATCGGGCTCTTCGTGATGCTGGGCCTGCTCGCTCACCCCGAACGGTTCTCGGCCGAGGTGGTGATCACCGGCGTCCTGGCCGGACTGTTCCTGACGGTGGTCGCGCGTCCGCTGTCGGTGTGGGCCTGCGCGGTGTGGTTCAAGGTGCCCTGGCAGGAACAGGTGTTCCTGTCCTGGGCCGGGTTGCGTGGCGCGGTGCCGATCATTATGGCGACGGTGCCGTTGGCGTCCCCGCTGCCGCAGGCCCGAGACCTGTTCGACCTCGTCTTCGTCTTCGTCGTCGTCTACACCACCCTGCAGGCACCCACCTTGGAATGGATGGCGCGCAAGCTGGGCTTGACCAGCGGTGACGACGCCCTCGACATCGAGGTCGAGGTCGCGCCGCTGGACAAGATCCAAGCCGACTTCATGCAGATCAAGGTGCCGGCCGGCTCGCATCTGCACGGGGTGACGATCTTCGAACTGCGGCTGCCGCCGAGCACGGTGGTGTCCCTGGTGATCCGGGACGGCACGCCGTTCGCGCCCGGCTCGCGCGACGTGATCCGATCGGGCGATGAACTGCTGGTGGTGGTTCCGTCGAGGTACCGCTACCGGGTGGAGACTCGGTTCAAGCAGGTCGGACGCGGTGGGCGGCTCTCCCGCTGGCGCGAGGAGCGTTCCGAGTAGGTTCGACAGGCTCAGATCAACGCGACGGCGATGGCGATGGCGAGGTCGTGGGGATCGAGGCCGGCGGCGGGCTCGCGCTGGGCGCGGGCAACGCCGGCAGGCAAACCGGGCCGTTCACCGGGACGCTCTTCTGCGGCTTCACCACGTACCCGCTGAAGTTGTCGCCCAGCAGGACATCGACGACGTGATCGACGCGACCGTCGCCCTGAGTCGTGGCGCCCTTGAAGAATCCGGCGACCAGGATGACCTCAGGGTCGTTCGCCGCGTTGCCGACGATGGTGGTCTGGGTGAGGCGCTGATCGCTGTTGTTGACCTTGATCACGTTGAAGCCGTACGAGCGCAGCGAGGTGCTGACCCGCTTCGCCAGGCCGCCGCGCAGGCCGGCGTTGAGCACGCGCACGGTGACCTGGTGCGGGGTCAGGGCGCCGCCGACGTCGGTCTTCACGCAGGGCTCGGGGGGTCGGGGCGGGATCTGCGCGGTGGCGTTCTGGTAGCCCCACATGCCGCCGACGACGACGATTGCGGCCAGCACGAGCAGGGTCAACGGCGTCTTGATATAGCGGCTGATCTCCCGCACTCCCACCAACTCCTTGTTCGGCCTCCGAGCAAGGTTACTTGAGTTCCAGAACGCGAGCGTGCATCGTCTGCCGCTGTTGCAGCGCGGCACGGAGCGCGCGGTGCAAGCCGTCCTCGAGGTAATAGTCACCCTGCCAGGCGATGACATGGGCGAACAGGTCGCCGTAGAAGGTCGAATCTTCTTCGAGCAATTGCTCCAGGTCGAGCGTCCGCTTGGTGGTCACCAGTTGGTCGAGCCGGATCTGCTGCGGGGCGATGGCAGCCCATTGCCGCTGCACGTAACCGTGCTCGGGGTAGGGGCGTCCTTCGCCGACTCGCTTGAAGATCACGGGGGCAGTGTATCCGGGTGTCGCCGCGGCGTCCCCTACAGTGACGCCATGTCGACCTCACCTGACGTAGCCGCGATCACCAAGGGCTACACCTTCGACACTCCGGCGATCGATCTGGGCGTCCTGGTGGACGGCGCGCCGGTGCCGGACGCGACGATCCGGATCTCGCTGTCCATGTTGAACCGGCACGGCCTGGTCGCGGGTGCGACCGGTACCGGCAAGACCAAGACGCTGCAGTTGATGGCAGAGCAGATCGCGCGGGCCGGGGTGTCGGTGTTCGCCGCCGACATCAAGGGTGACCTGTCGGGCATCGCCTTGCCCGGGAAGTCGTCGGAGAAGCTGCTGGCGCGGACGTCCGCGATCGGCCAGGACTGGCAGCCGCACGGTTGCCCGGTCGAGTTCTATGCCCTCGGGGGCCAGGGCACCGGCATTCCGCTGCGGGCCACGATCAGCTCGTTCGGGCCGATCCTGCTCAGCAAGGTGCTCGGGCTGAACGACACCCAGGAGTCGACGCTCGGGCTGATCTTCCACTACTGCGACACCCAGGGCCTGCCGCTGCTCGACCTTGCGGACCTGCGGTCAGTGCTGTCCTACCTGACCTCGGACGAGGGCAAGCCCGACCTGAAGAACCTGGGCGGGGTCTCGTCGGCGACCGCGGGCGTCATCCTGCGGGCGCTGGTCACGCTGCAGACCCAAGGCGGCGAAGAGTTCTTCGGCGAACCCGAGTTTGACAGCCACGATCTGCTGCGCACCACGCCGGACGGCCAGGGCGTCATCTCGCTGCTGGAGTTGCCGGACCTGCAGGACCGTCCGGCAATCTTCTCCACCTTCCTGATGTGGCTGCTGGCCGATTTGTTCCACGACCTGCCCGAGGTGGGTGATGTCGACAAGCCCAAGCTGGTGTTCTTCTTCGACGAGGCGCACCTGCTGTTCGCCGACGCGTCCAAGGCGTTCCTGCAAGCCATCGCCCAGACCGTGCGGCTGATCCGGTCCAAGGGGGTCGGCATCTTCTTCGTCACCCAGACCCCGAAGGACGTCCCCGAGGAGGTGCTGGCGCAGCTCGGCTCGCGGGTGCAGCACCAGCTGCGGGCGCACACGCCAAACGACGCCAAGGCGCTCAAGGCGACGGTCGCCACCTACCCGAACTCGGGTTACGACCTGGCCGAGGTGCTGCAGAGCCTCGGCATCGGCGAGGCGATCGTCACCGTGCTCAACCCGAACGGTGCACCCACCCCGGTGGCCTGGACGCGGATGCGGGCGCCGGAGGCGTCGATGGATCCGATGGATCCGCAGATGATGGCCGGCGGGGTCGCGCAGTCGGGAATGATGCGGAAGTACGGCCAGCCGGTCAACCGGGATTCCGCCTACGAAATGCTCACCCGCAAGCTGGAACAGGGCCGCGCCGCGGCGGCGGCCGAGGCTGAGGCGAAGCAGCGCGAGAAGGACGCCGCGGCGCAGGCCCGGGCGTCCCAGGCGCAACAGCGGACGACGCAGCCCCGGACGAGCGAGCCCCGGGTGACGCAGCCGCGACAGCCGTCCAGCCGGCCGGCACCGAAGAGTGGGGTGGAGAAGGTGCTCAGCTCGCCGACGTTCTGGAACAAGGTGATCACCGTCGGCGGCGAGATCGCGCGGGGAATGATGGGCACCGGGCGGAAGCGTTAGTCGCAGATCGTCGTGGGTCGAGAGCACCGGTCTTCGTTGGTCGAGCTTGTCGAGACCCGGACTTTCCCTGGCTGGCAAGGGGTTTTCCTGGAGTTCGTCCTGTTCGCGGCGAGGTATGCCTGAGCCATCCCGGTATCAGCCAGGGAGACTGACTATTTAAGTCACGTCAGGCTCACGATAATAGGACGCGTGGACCACTCCGACGCGCTACCCCCTGACTCGGACGGCGGGCTGCCGCCCTGCCTCGCGGGCGGCTGCGATCATCAATGCTCGGTCCGGCGTCTGCCGGCAGCGCTGAGCGAGGTGGTGCGCACGCTGGGGCGGCTCCAGCATCCGGCTGCGATCACCGAGAACCAGGCGGCCCGGCTCACCCAGGTCGGGTCCTACGCCGACCTCGGAGTGCCCGGCGGGCCGTTCCGGGTGGAGGCCGGCCGGGTCTCGCTGCGGGTCGACCCGGACGCCCTGACCAACGCCATGTTCATCGAGCCGCAGCACCCGGCATCGGACGAGGCCTCCGTGCCGGAGCTCAGGCTGTGTGGCGCCGACGGTGGTCCAGTGCATCGCTGCCTCCCGCTGTTGCCGCCGGATCGAGTGGCGATCGAAACCCTGGCCCAGCTCGACCCTCAGCCGGGTCGCGGCTCGCGACTCGGCGCGTGGCCGAGTAGCGCCGCAGGAGGCTCCGAGGTTCCTGACCAGCTGCAACGCATCGATGATCTGCTCACCTGGTCGACCGCCCGGACGCCGTTCCTGCCGCACCAGCACATCGAACCCGGCGCGCTGGTGGATGTGATCGAACACGCCTGCTCGATCGGCCTGCCGCTCGGCATCGCGGTCTTCTCGGACGCCGTCATGCACGCCGTCCAGGACCGCGTCCAGTCGGTCGCGCACGCCAAGGGAGTGATGGCCGTCGGTGCCGAGGACGCGATCCTCGAGCTCCGTCCGGCGGCGGTGCAGCACTGCCTGCTGCTGAGGCTGCACGGCCCGCATGGCCCGACCTCGTCCCTAGAGCTCTACGACGAACTCGACCGTCGGGTCGCCGTCATCTCCCAGTTCGGCATCGTCGAGCGCGGCGCGCATGACGGCTGGGAACAGCTGGCCGGCTCGCTGCCGGAGTTGGTGTGAAGTCGGCGCCGTCCGGTCGTCAGATTACGTCCGACGTGAGGGCCGTTCCGCCTCGGACGCCTCACGCACCCCGCAGATCGGTTGCTATTTCGCGTGGAGCGCCACGACGCACGATCGCCCCGCCGGTGGGCGGGGCGATCGAGGTGGGACCTGCGCAACTGGGCCGAGGCCGGATCAGTTGTAGAACGAGCGGACGGCGGACTTGTGCCAGCCGGTCGTGCCCGACGACACACCGTTGTCGCTGCGCACGTAGAAGCGGATCTGCTGGTACATCTCCTCCTGGCCGGATTCGGTGTCGACCAGGGTGCGGTAGTTGTTCAGGGTGGTGACGCCGCGCGCTGAGAAGGTGCTGGTGCCGACGTGGTCGTCGGGGTTGGGCCAGCCGTCCTCCTCGTACCGTTCCTGGGTGATGTAGGCGGTACGGCCGGACTGGCAGTTGACCGAGATCCGGTAGTTGAGCACCTTCACGCCGTTTGATTGGGTGTGCGAGTAGACCGGCGTCAGCGGTTCGACGGTGCACCCGGACGTGGTGTGCGCATGGGCGTTGGTGGCGGCTGCGACGCCGAGAGCGGCGGCGGCGAGGGCTCCGGCGGCGATCCGACGGGCGTTCTTGGTGAGGGTCATGGCGACTCCTTTCACGAGTTGGCTGATGCCTTGATTCCCCAGGGGTTCTTCCCCATGACTCAAGATTCGCCCTCTGACCAGGGGTGACGCGTCTGCCGTGGGAGTGAGATCGACGGGTATGTCTGTGGATATACACGGCTGCTCCGCCGCACAGCACGGCCGGCACTAGCCTGCGGACCCATGGAGATCGTGCTTGCCGCCAGCGTCGTGATCGTCGACGACCAGGGCCGGGTGCTGCTGGTGTTGCGCGGCCACGAACCGCAACGGGGACGTTGGTCGGTGCCCGGCGGCAGCGTCGAGCCGGGCGAGACGTTGGAACAGGCGGCGGCGCGGGAGGCGTTCGAGGAGACCGGCCTGCGGGTCCGGATCGGCCGCGAGCTGTGGACGGTGACGCTGCCCACCGCAGACGGCCGGCGGTACGAGGTGCACGACTTCGCCGCGACCGTGATCGGCGGCACTTTGACTCCCGGGGACGACGCCGCGGACGCCCGCTGGGTGACGCGGGCGGAACTGGACGAGCTGCCGCTGACGGTAGGGCTGAAGGACTACTTCATCGGTGCCGGGATCATCCCGCCCACCCCAGCGCCGGGCTAGGCCCTGCCTAATCAGTTCAGCCCTCCCGTCGACGGGAGGGCTGAACTGATTAGGGAGGGCCTAGTGGGGCTAGCCGGTACAGCTAGCCGGTGTTGCGCAGGCCGGCGGCGACGCCGTTCACGGCCAGCAGCAGGGCGCGCTCCAGCTGCGGATCGCGGTCGCCGGCCCGCAGCCGGGCCAGCATCGCGACCTGCAGGTAGCTGACCGGGTCGAGGTAGGCGTCCCGGACGCTCAGGGTGCGCTTCAGGATCGGCTGATTGTCGAGCAGCTCATCCTCGCCGGTGATCGCCAGGATGGCGGCCACGGTGCGGTCGTACTCGTCCGAGATCCGGTCGAAGATGTGGTGCAGCTTCGGGTCGACCAGCGACGTTACATAATGCCGAGCGACGTCCAGCCGGGTCTTGGTCAGCGTCATCTCGACGTTGGAGATGAACGTCCGGAAGAAGTGCCACTGGTGGTACATCTCCCGCAGCCGTTCACCATGGCCGGCGGCGACCGCCGCCCCCAAGCCGCTGCCGACGCCGAACCAGCCGGGCACGATCTGCCGGGTCTGCGTCCAGCCGAACACCCACGGGATGGCGCGCAAGCCCTCCAGCCCCGAGCCGCTGTCGGGTCGCTTGGACGGACGCGAGCCGAGCTTCAGCGCGCCGAGCTGATCGACCGGGGTGGACTGCCAGAAGTAGGGCGGCAGATCGGGATGCTCGACCAGCGCCCGGTAGGCGACGAAGGCGGCGTCCGAGACGCTCTGCATGGTGGCGTCCCACTCCTGAAGCTGCTCCGCCGGCAATCGCGAGGTCAGGTGCAGGGTGCTGGCCTCCAGTACGGCAGCCAGGGTCAGCTCCAGGTTCTCGCGGGCCAGGGCGGGCAGGGTGTACTTGTCCGAGATCACCTCGCCCTGCTCGGTCACCTTGATCTCGCCCTGCAGCGAGCCGAACGGCTGGGCCAGGATCGCCTCGTGGGTGGGGCCACCGCCCCGTCCGACGGTACCGCCGCGGCCATGGAACAGCCGCAGCTGGATCCCGTGGGCGGCGGCCAGGTCGCGCAGCACCCGCTGAGCCCGGTGGATCTCCCACTGGCTGGTGGCGATGCCGGCGTCCTTGTTCGAATCGGAATAGCCGAGCATGACCTCCTGGACATCGCCGCGCAGCTTCACCAGGGCTCGGTAGGAGGGGTCGGCGAACAGCTTCTCCATGATCGTGCCGGCGGCGCGCAGCTCAGTGACCGTTTCCAGCAGCGGCACGAAGCCGATCGCCGCCACGTTCTCGGTCACGTCGGCCAGTCGTGCCTGTCGGGCCAGCAGCACGGCGGCCAGCAGGTCGTCCGCACCACGGGTCATCGAGACGATGTAGCTCTCGATGCAGGCCGGGCCGAACCGCTGATGCGCCTCCCGGATCGCCTCGAAGGTGGCGTAGGTGCGGGCGCCGTCGGCATCCAGCGGCGGCGGCGACGGGGCCAACGGACGCCGCTTGGCCAGTTCGGTGGTCAGCACCTCGAAGCGCTCCTCGGCGCTCAGCGAGGCATAGGGGACGCCGAGCTCGCCCAGCCGGTCGAACAGCTGGCCGAGCGCATGGTGGTGCTTCTCGGAATGCTCCCGGACGTCCATCGTCGCGACCCCGAGCCCGAACGCGCTGACCGTGCGAATCAGCCGGGTGAGGCGTCCGCCGGCGAGCAGTTCGGCCGAGTTGGCGATCAGCGAGGTGCGTACCAGCTCGAGATCGGCCACCAGCCGGGTGCTGCCCCGGTAGTCGTGGCCCGGCCGGTGCGGCTGGTCGTCGCGGATCCGGCGCGCGGTATTCACCAGCTTCTGCCGCACGCAGTGCAGCTTGAGCCGGTAGGGCTCCTCGACGTGTACCCGTCGGACGTGCTCGTCGAGTTCGGGCAGCGCCTCCAGGTCGGCGGCCAGGCCGGCCTGCAGCTCGGGGCTGATCCGGCGCAGCCGTCCGGACGTCGACACCTCGCCGATCACGGCGTCCAGCTCGGACAGCAGCACGCCGATGCCGACCAGGTGCTGCCGTTCGAGCACCTGCAGCGTGGTGTCCGCGGTGACGTTCGGGTTGCCGTCGCGGTCGCCGCCGATCCAGTTGCCGAGTGCCAGCGGCGCCGCCGTCACCGGCAGGAAGCCGCCCTGTTGGGCCACCTCGTCGGCCAGGTCGTCCAGCAGTTGCGGCACGGTGCCCGCCATCAGCGCCGCCGCGTAGAACAACACATTGCGGGCCTCGTCCTCGACCGTGGGCTGATCGACCCGCAGCTCGTCGGTCTGCCACAACGTCTCGATGATCCGCTTCAGTTCGCGATCCCGGACTCGCTCGGCGCGCGGGGTGAGCTGGTCGGGGGCGCCGAGCAGGGCGTCGCCGATCTGCCGCAGCTGGATCAGCGTGGTGCGGCGGCTTGCCTCGGTGGGGTGCGCGGTGAACACGGGCCGCACCTGCAGTTTGGCCAGCGCGGTGGTCAGCGCCGGTGCGCCCAGCTCATCGGCCACCTGGTCGACGGCGCGGGCCAGCCAGCCGGTGCCCTCGGGACGATCGCCGAAGGTGCGGATACGGGCCACCTGCTCGGCGATGTTCGCCAGATGGAAGTAGGTCCGGAAAGCGCGGATCAGGTTGACCGCAGTCGGTAGATCACTGGTGTTCAGCCGCCGGGTCAGGGCCTGCTGCGCTTTGCGGTCGCCGGCCAGGGCTTCGCGCGACAACCTGCGGATCTCTTCGATCTGGTCGACGAGCGCGGGGGATTCCTGGCGGGCCAGGGTTTCGCCCAGCAGATCACCAAGGCGGCGGATGTCGCGGCGCAGCCGGACATCATCGGTTTCGTCGAGGAATCCGGGCGAGGCGGCAACATCGGTCACGGGCCCCTCCTTGCTAGGTGGCGAGCGGGTGACGGCGCTGTCCTGGGCGCCCCAAGGCTAGCGGGTCGGCCGGACTCGGTGCACGATGACCAGACCCGAGGTGAACGCCAGCGCCGTCGCCTGCGCGCGATCGCGGCAGCCGGTCTTGAACAGGATCCTCGAGATGTGGGTCTTGATCGTGCCGATGCCGAGGAACAGCCGGTCGGCGAGTTCGGCGTTGCTCAACCCTTCCGCCAGCAGCGCCAATACCTCGCGCTCGCGGGCGGTGAGTGCGGCCACGACCGCGCCCGGGGCGCCGGGGGTGGGCAGGGACGCCAGAGCGGCCAGCACCTGCCCGGCGACGGCCGGATCCAGCCACACCTCGCCCTCGGCGACCCGCCGGACGGCCGGTGCCAGGTCGTCGGGGTGACGCTTCAGGACATAGCCTGCGGCGCCGGCCCGTAACGCCCGGACGACGTCCGGATCGCCGTCGAAGGTGGTCAGCAGCAGCACTGGCGGCGCGCATTCGCCGGCGCACACCAGCCGGGTCGCCTCGATGCCGTCGAGCCGCGGCATCCGGAGGTCCATCACCAGCACGTCCGGATGAGTGGCCTCGACCAGCGCCGCGGCCTCGTCGCCGTCCGCCCCCTGGCCGACCACCCTCAGGTCGGCCTCGGCACCCAGGACGGCCGCCACGCCCGCCCGAATCAGCGGGTCGTCCTCGACGATCGCGACCCGGATCACCGGGCCCCCACCGGCAGTCGGGCGGCCAGCCGGTAGCCGTCTCGGCCCGAGCCGGTCTCCAGCGCGCCGCCCAGCCGGCCCAGCCGGTCCTGCAGGCCGGCCAGACCGCGTCCGCCGGTGGGCGGCAGCGCGGTCGGCAGCGCCCCGGCGGCGTAGTCCGGGAAGTCGACGACATCCACCTCGAGTTCCGCGGTGCCCCAGGTCAGGGCGACCCGGCAATGGGTGCCCACCGGGGCGTACTTGAGGGTGTTCGTGAGGCCTTCCTGGATCGCGCGATAGACCACGGTCTGGGCGTACGGGGTGAGTTCGACCCGGCGTCCGGTCTCCACGAAATCGATCTCCAGTCCGGTCTCGGCGGCGAGCGCGAGCAGCGCCGGAAGGTCGGACAGCTGCGGTCCTTCATGGGTCAGCGGCTCACGCGGCATCAGGCTCAGGGTGGCCTGAATCTCCTCCATGGCGCGGCGGGCCGCGGATTCGATGCCGCGCAGCGCGTCCGGATCGCTGGCCCCGGCCGAACGGGCAGCCGCCGCCTGCAGCAGCACCGTGGTGATGGTGTTGGCCACCCCGTCATGCAGTTCCCTGGCCAGGGACAGCCGTTCGTCATGGCTCGCCTCGGTGCGCAGCCGCTCCTGGTCTGCCTGCCAGGCCAGCATCCGCTGACCGCGCAGGGCAACGCGCCGTCCGGCCACCCAGGCGACCGCCCCCGCGGTCAGCGACAGCAACACTCCCTGGGTCAGGCCGATCCACTTGCTGTTCACGGTGACCGACAGCACGAAGGAGTGGGTGACCAACGGCACCGCGGCCAGCCAGCCCACCCGGGCCAGCTGCGCCGGCGAGTTGGCGGCGACCGCGAAGGTGGCGACCAACAGGCCGGCGATCGGCTGCCACAGCGGCACCACCAGGCAGACCATCGCGAATGCCGTCTGCACGGCCAGCACCGGAATCGGCCGGGATCGCCGCCACAGCAAGCTGCTGTGCACCGCGACGGTGACGAGCACCGGTAGCCACAGCGGCACGGTTCCGCTGCCTGCCAGTCGGGATTCGCCGTCCCAGAACAGCAGGTCGACGGCGATCGCGGACCCCACCACCAGCAGGCCCCGCGGTGTGGTGGACATCAGTTCCGGCTGCACATCGACAGCCACGGGAACAGCAGACACCAGCCACTGGCGAAAATCGCACCCTCCGGGACGACCGATTCCATCGGTGCGGTGCTCGGGGTGGCCAGTTCGAGCATCCACATGGTGGCCGCGGAGGTCTCCTCGCCGTCGCGGTGACCGAACTCACCGATGGTGCGGGCCTGGGTGTGCGGGGTGCCGCCGGTCAGCCAGGCGATGCCCACCGAGGTGGGGGTGGCTCCCTTCTGAAGCGCGACGGCGACGTCCGGGTCGGCCAGCACCAGATTGTCTTTGACCAGCTCGCCACGGCCCAGCACGCTCGGCCGGCTGGCAGCGGCAGCCTTGCCGAACACCACGACGAACAGCGGGGAGACTTCACCAGCGCTCGGGCGCGGCCCGGTCAGCACCGGGAAACCGAGGGCCGACTCGAGGTCGCGCACGACCTTCGCGAACTTCTTCGTGTGCTTCGCCATGGAGGACTCCTGTTGAGACGGGGAATGCCCCACAGGAGCCGTCCGGGCCGACTCTGATACGTCAGGAGATCCGGATGCCGTACAGCTTCTTGGCGTAGGTGCCGACCACCAGCATGTTGTTGTAGACGGCGGGGGAGGCCTCGATGTTCTTCTCCAACTGCAACGTCGAGAAGTCCTTGCCGGTGTTCGGGTCGAACAGGTGCAGCAGGCCGCTGGAATCGCCCTGGATGCCGTAGACGTGGCCGTCGGAGCCCTGGATCAGCACCGGTGAGCTCCACGAGAAGGCACCCATGGTGCGCTGCCAGACGACCTGACCGGTCTTCTTGTCCAGCGCGACCAGGTCACCCTGCTTTTCGGACGCCGTCCGCGCCATGGTGACGAAGACCAGGTCGGAGACCTCGCCGAAGCCGAGCGCCGGGGTGGCCATCATGCCGCCGTTGACCACGTTGTACTGGGCGTTGATGTCCCACTTCCAGACCTCTTTGCCGGTCAGTGCGTCGATCTTGCGGAAGGTCGCCGGGCCCGACTTCGCACCCGCCTCGCCGCGCTTGTCGAACTCGTTGCCGGTGTAGATGAACGGGCCCTGCGGGGTGTCCTCCAGCACGATGGTGGCGTCGGTGTCGTCGCCGGTCGGGAACACCCAGACCACCTGCATGGTGGTGGCGTCCCAGCAGATGATGTTGCCGTCGTTGTCGGGGGCGTACATCAGGTTGCGGTAGGCGGCCGCCGACCCCTCGATGCCGTGCCGGGCTTTCGGGTCGCCGGTGTCGTAACGCAGCTTGGTGAACTGCGGATCGACGCTCACCGTCTTCGTGACCGGGTTGAACTTCGCGTTCAGCTTCACCTTGTAGATCAGCCCGTTCTCGGCCGGCTCCATCAAGGTGTCGGACGCCGCGTTGACCAGTGCGGAGGAGTCGAAGGCACCCCAGTCGCGCGGCGCGGACGGGTCGGTACCGCTCCAGCCGCTGACCTCCTTGTTCTGGATCAGGTCGAAGATCCGATAGCGCCATTCGCCCTTGTTGTCACCGTTCTCGTCGAGCCCCATGCCCGAGTAGAGCAACGGATAGCCGCGCGGGTCGACCGAACCGGTGCCCTTGAACGCGAAGCCGGTGTCGATCGGCGGCTTGGTGTCCTTGCCGGTGGCCAGATCCATCCGATAGACCTTGCCGTCGACCACCGGGTAGAGCACCTCGACGAAATCCTTGTCCTGCACCTGTGCTGGATCGAGACCCATTGCCGCCTTGGTCCGGGCGGGCCAGTTGACCATCAGCGGCTGGCCCGTCCAGCCGGCGCCTGCCCAGTAGGAGCCCTCGGCCTTGACGTCGCCGGTGTCGTGGGTCCAGGCGATCTCCAGCTTCTTGTTGCTGACATCGGCGGTGCCGTAGGTGGGGGCGTTGCGGTAGTTGTTGCCGCGGAAGGTGAGCACGCCGGGGATCTTGGTGTAGGTCGCCGGGTCGCCGAACGCCACCGGGCCGGCCGGGACGTAGTTCGCGATCTGCTGGTTGTCGCCGTTGAACAGCTTCCAGGTCACGGTGCCGTCCGGCGGGAACGGACGGCTGAACTCCCCACCGCCCAGGGCCTTGGGCGCTGTCCAGCCGGGCAGGGAGCGCAGCGGTATCTGTAGCTTCGCCGGATCGGTCTGAGGATTGTCCGGCACCGAAGCGGACGCCGTCGGCGAGTTGGGGCGGGTCGACTCGACGAAGACGTCCGGGGCGGTGCACGCGGTGAGCGTCAGTGCGCCGGCCACTCCGGCGAGGGCGAGACCGATCAGGGGACGGCGGGGACCGCGGGAAGTAACAGGCACGTCCGCGAGTGTAGGCGCCGCGCGGGGACCATTCGGCGAGCCGCGCGGCGCCCGAGCATCAGAGCGCCGGCGGAGTGTTCCAGATCCGCTTGATGTAGTCCCGCATCGACCGGTCGGATGAGAAGAAGCCACAACGCGCGACGTTGAGGATCGCGACGCGGGTCCAGGCGTCCGGATCGGCGTAGAGGGCGTCAACCCGCTGCTGGGCCTCGATGTACGAGCTGAAGTCGGCCAGCGCCATGAACCGGTCGTGGTGTACCAGGTTCGACACCACCGGCTCGAAGGTCATCGGGTCGCCGCCCGAGAAGTGCCCGGACGCGATCAGGTCGAGGGTGGCCTTCAACTGCGGGTTCGATTCGTAGTACTCGCCCGGGTGGTAGCCCTTCGCGCTGAGATCGGCAACCTTCGGCTCGTCCATGCCGAACAGGAAGAAGTTGTCGTCGCCGACCAGTTCGCGGATCTCGACATTCGCGCCGTCGTCGGTGCCGATGGTGATCGCACCGTTCAGGGCGAACTTCATGTTGCCGGTTCCGGACGCCTCCATGCCGGCCAGCGAGATCTGCTCGGACAGGTCCGCCGCCGGAATCAGCCGCTCGGCCAGCGTCACGTTGTAATTGGCCGGGAAGAACACGTTCAGGCGTCCCTCGACCAGCGGATCGTTGTTGACCACCGAACCGACGGCGTTGATCAGGTGGATGATCTGCTTCGCCATCCGGTAGCCGGGTGCCGCCTTCGCGCCGAAGATGAAGCTGCGCGGAGTGACGTCGGCGGCCTTCACCTTGCCCGAGGCGATCTGTTCGTACAGCGACACGATGTGCAGCAGCTTCAGGGTCTGCCGCTTGTACTCGTGCAGCCGCTTGACCATCACGTCAAGCATCTGGTCGGTGGGCAGTTCGATGCCGTCGCGCACCCGCAGCCGGTCCCGCAGCCGGATCTTGTTGGTCAGCTTCGCCTGGGCGAACGCCTTCCGGAACTCGGGATCCTCGGCCAGCGGAGCCAACTCGTGCAGGCGCTCCAAGTCGGTCACCCAGCCCGAGCCGATGGCATCGGTGATCAGGTTCGACAAGTCCGGATTGGCCACCTTCATGAAGCGGCGCGGCGTGACGCCGTTGGTGACGTTGGTGAATTTGTCCGGCCACAGTTCGGCGAAGTCGTTCAACACCTTGTCGCGCAGCAGTTGCGAGTGCAGCGCTGCGACACCGTTTACCTTGATGCCGGCCACCGTGGCCAGGAACGCCATCCGGACGCCGCGGTCGGGGTACTCGGCGATGATCGACATCCGGCCCAGCCGCAGGTAGTCGTCCGGCCAGGTCTCGCGGACCAGGTCGAGGAACTCGTCGTTGATCCGGTAGATGATCTCCAGGTGGCGCGGCAGCAGCCGTCCGAGCAGGTCGACCGACCACACCTCCAGCGCCTCGGGCAGCAGGGTGTGACAGGTGTAGGCGAAGCACTTCGAGGTGATCGCCCACGCCTCGTCCCAGTCGAAGCCGCGCTCGTCGAGCAGGATGCGCATCAACTCGGGCACCGCGATCACCGGATGGGTGTCGTTGAGCTGGAAGATCACCCGCTCGGGCAGGTCGCGCAGATCGAAGTCGGGGCCCTGGCCGTCGATGAAGTCGCGCAATGAACACGCCACGAAGAAGTACTGCTGCTGCAGCCGCAGCTCCTTGCCCTGCGGGGTGGAGTCCTCGGGGTAGAGAACCTTCGAGATGTTCTCGGCGAAGGTCTGGGCGCGGACGGCCTGGGCGTAGTCGCCGGCGTTGAAGATGTTCAGGTCGAACGCCTGAGTTGCCTGCGCGCTCCACAGCCGCAGCGTGTTCACCCGGCCGTTCAGGTAGCCCGGCACCATGTAGTTGTAAGGCACGCCCAGCACATTCCAGTCCGGGACCCAGCGGCTGCGCTCGACACCGCCCTCGTCGGTGTAGGTCTCGGTGCGGCCGCCGAAGTTGACCTGGACGGACGCCTCGGGGTGCGGGATCTCCCACGGGTTGCCCAGGGCCAGCCATGAGTCGGGCTGCTCGACCTGCTCACCGTTGACGAAGGTCTGCCGGAAGATGCCGTACTCGTAGCGGATGCCGTAGCCGATGCAGGGCACGTTCATGGTGGCCAGCGAGTCGATGAAGCAGGCGGCGAGCCGTCCCAGACCACCGTTGCCGAGACCGGGCTCGACCTCCTGGGCGCGCAGCGTGGCCAGGCTCAGGCCACAGGTCTGCAGCGCCTTGTCGGCCACGTCGTTGAGGTTGGCAGCCAGCAGGTTGTTGCCCAACTGCCGACCGAGCAGGTACTCGGCGGAGAGGTAGGCGACCGACTTGGGCGAATTCTCACGCTGCTTGCGGCCGGTCTCCAGCCAGCGGGCGGTGAGGTAGTTGCGGACGGTGTGGGCCAGCGCCGTGTACTGGTCGTTGATCGAGGACCGGGACAGCGCGACACCGAGGTCGGTGTTCAGCTCGTGCAGGAACTCCTTGACGAAGCCGTCGACGGTGTGCGGCGGCGGGGTCACCGGGGCCAGCGCGAGCGGGTGGGTCTGCGGGAACTGGACTCCTCGGCGGTGCGGCCCGACGGCGGGCGTCTCATCGGCTGGGGTGAGCGGCGAAGGGGCTGACTGGGGCGCACGAGACTCAGACATGGGGGATACCGTAGCCAACCAGTGTTACCGCCAGCACATCGGCCCAGCATGGCGGACGTCTGCGACGCAAGCCGCTCAGCCTCGATCCGCCGATGGGTGGTGTAGCGAGGCTTAGCAGTCGCCGGCCGAGCGACGCTCCATGGCGTCCGTCCAACTGGGCTCGATCTGGCCGACCACAAGGCGCGCAGCCTCGCCCAGCGCGTCGAGTTGCTCGGAGGTGAGCAGGTCGATCACCAGTCGCCGTACCTCGCGTACGTGGGCAGGCGCCGACTCGACGAGCTTGCGCCGTCCGGCCTCGGTGAGATGGGCGTTCACACAGCGCGCCTCGGCGCTGTGACGTTCGATCCAGCCGGCCCGTTCGAGCCGGGCGACGGCGTGTGACAGCCGGGACGGCGAGCCTTGGGTGTAGGCGGAGAGTTCGCTCATCCGCAGCTTGCCCGCGGGCTGGTCGCTCAGCCGTGCCAGCACGTGGTACTCGAAGCTGTTCAGGCCGGAGTCGCGCTTGAGCTGCGCATCGAGTGCGGGCGGCAACGCCATCATCAGCGCCATCAGTGACTTCCACTGGCGGAGTTGTTCGTCGGTGAGCCAGTGGGGCTCGGACGTCTGCTCGGCCATGCTGGCAGCGTACTCCGCAGCAGCGAGTTGAACATTCAAATTAGATCGCCTAGAGTGGTTTGAAAGTTCAACAAAGCATCCTCCAGGAGCCTCTCATGAATCTTCTCCGCATCGACGCCAGCATCCAGGGTCCCCGCTCGGCCAGCAGTGCGCTCGCCGACCTGGTCACCGCCGAGTTCGTCGCCGGACGGCCGGACGCCACGGTGCGAACCCGCCACCTCGGTGCCGATCCGCTGCCCGCCGACCTGTGGGCAACCGCAGTCGGGGCCTCCTTCACTCCGGAGGCCGAGCGCACGCCTGCGCAGGCCGCCGCCGCTGCGCAGGCCAAGGAACTCGCCGACGAACTCGTCTCGGCCGACGCCGTCGTGCTCGCGCTGCCGCTGTACAACTGGGGCGTCTCGCAGCACGCAAAGACCTGGATCGACGCGGCGATCGCGGGTGCTCCGACCGGCACCCGGCTGTTGGACGGCACGCCGACCGTACTGGTCACCACCAGGGGTGGCGGCTATGGGCCGGGCACGCCGAGGGCGGGTTGGGACCACAGCACCGCCTACCTGCGCCGGATCGTCGGCGACGTATGGGGCGCCGACCTGACCGTGATCGAGCGGGAACTGACCCTGGCCCGGATGACCCCGGCGATGGCCGGATTGGTCGAGCTGGCCGACACCCTGCAGCAGCAGGCGGAGCAGGCCGCCGTCGCGGCCGGGCGGGCGTTGGTCGCTCAGATCGACCAGGAGGCGGACGCCGCCTGAGCGGCGATGCTCCGGTGTCGACCGACGACCCTGCGAGACTCCGCGGGTACCGTCGGGGGATGACAGTCCGGCGCGGTGTGACAGCTCTGGTCATGGCGTTGGCCGTGGCCGGATGCGGTGCGCCGTCCGTTTTTCCTTCTACGACTGTTCCCTCCACCTCAGCCACTACTGCGAGTTCGCCGGGTGAGCCGTTGGCCGGCAGCCCGTTCGTCGTCCAGGAACTTGGCCGGTTCGACGAGCCGTGGGCGATGACCTTCCTGCCCGGTGGGGATGATGCGCTGATCACCCTGCGTGGTGGACCTCTCGTGCTGCGCCAGGCGGACGGCCGCACCATCGACGTGGCTGGCGTCCCCGAGGTCTTCCACCAAGGCCAAGGCGGGTTGGGCGACGTGATCGTGTCGCCGGGCTTCGCCACCGATCGCACCGTGTATCTGAGTTGGGCGGCCCGCGGGACGGGCGGCACCGGCGCCGAGGTGGGCCGGGCGACTCTGGTCGTCGACGCCCGCGGTGCTCGGCTGGACGACCTCACGGTGATCTGGCGGCAGCAGCCCAAGACCAGCGGCAGTGGGCACTACGGCCACCGGTTGGCCTTCTCGCCCGACGGTGCGTACCTGTTCGTGACCTCCGGTGAGCGGCAGCAGATGACACCGGCCCAGGACCGGGGCAACACCTTGGGAAAGATCCTCCGGATGGACCCGGACGGCGCCGACGCCCAGATCTGGAGCTACGGTCACCGCAACCCACTCGGCCTGGCCTTCGATGGCGCCGGCAACCTGTGGAGCTCGGAGATGGGCCCGCAGGGCGGCGATGAGCTGAACCTGATCCTCAAGGACCGCAACTATGGGTGGCCGGCGGCCTCGAACGGCTCGCATTATGGCGGCGCCGACATCCCCGACCATGCGCGGGGGGACGGCTTCGAGGCACCCACGGTGTGGTGGAACCCGAGCGTCTCGCCGGGCAGCCTGATGATCTACTCCGGGTCGATGTACCCGCAATGGCAAGGGGATGCGTTCATCGGGGCACTGTCGGGCCAGGCGCTGATCCGGGTCGATCTCGACGGGACCAGGGCGTCCCAGGCCGAACAGTGGGATCTCGGCGACCGCGTCCGGGAGGTCGAGCAGGCGCCCGACGGTTCGATCTGGCTGCTCACCGACGGTGCCGGCGGACGGCTACTGCGCCTTACCCCATCTTGACGGTCCCGTTCAGGCGTCCGGCCATCGCGTTCGCGAGCCCGGATTCACACCGGATGCGTGAACCTTCTCGTCCAGTTTGTTGACAACACCCTTACGCGGCGGTGGTACCACGCCTAGATTGGTTGTCAACATGGCGTCGGCGTTGACTGCCGGGCGTCCGGGACACATCGGCTCAACGTGGAGTCGGGACAGGGAGTACCAGATGGGCAACACCGATCCGTTGGTCATTGCGATCGACACGTCGACCACCTCGACCAAGGCCATCATCGTCGACCCGAACGGCAATGTGCTGTCACAGGCGAAGCAGGAATTCCCGCTGAGCAATCCGCGGACGAGCTTCTACGAGCACGACCCGCTGGACTGGTGGAACACCACGAACGCCACGGTCGGCAAGGCGATCGCCGGGCTGAAGAAGAAGCAGCGCAAGCGGATCGCGGCCATGGCGATGACGCACCAGCGCGAGACCTTCGCTCCCTTCGACGACGACGGTGTGCCGCTGCGGTCGGGCATCATCTGGATGGACGGCCGCGCCGCCGACCAGATCCGTCGCTACGGCACCCCCGAGATCCACGCGCTGTCCGGCAAGCCCGCCGACATCACCCCGGCGCTGTACAAGTTGGCCTGGGTCAAAGAGAACGAGCCCGAGATCCTGCCCAAGGCACACAAGGTGGTCGACGTCCACGGCTATCTGGTGTTCAAGCTGACCGGCCAGTGGGTGAGCTCGGTGGCCTGTGCCGACTCGCTGGGCCTGTTCGACATCGCCAAGCAGGACTACGACCCCGGGCTGCTCGACATTGCCGGCGTTCGCCGCGACCAGATGAGCGACCTGAAGAAGCCGGGCGAGATCATCGCCGACATCGACCCGTCGATCACCCACAACTGGGGCCTGGACCACACCATTCCCCTGGTCGCCGGCATGGGTGACGGTCAGGCGGCCGGCGTCGGTGCCGCCGCGGTCTCCGCAGACACCATGTACCTCAACCTGGGCACGGCCGTGGTGGCCGGCGTCCACGGCCCGAATTACGCCTACGGCAAGGCCTATCGGACGCTGGCCGCCGGCATTCCGGACTGGTACGACTTCGAGCTGCTGGTCAGCTCGGGCGCCTATCTGGCCACCTGGTTCCGGGAGGCGCTGGGCAACCCTGCGCTCGGCGCGCGGCCCGACCCCGAACTGGAGGCCGGTGCGGTGGCGCTGCCGGTCGGTTCGCTGGGCCTGATCACCATGCCGTACTGGAACGCCGTCCAGACCCCGCACTGGGATCCGATCGCCCGCGGTGCCGTCGTCGGCTGGCGCGGCATCCACAAGCGCCCGGCGATGTACCGCTCCATCCTGGAGGCGATCGGCATCGAGATGCGCAACGGCCTGGAGGGCCTGGAGGCCGACACCGGCACCAAGGTCACCCAGATCCGGGCGATGGGCGGCGGCACCCGCAGCCCGCTGTGGCGGCAGATCATGACCGACGCGATGGGCGTCCCGATCACCGCCTGCCTCGAGGACGAGATCTCGGCGATGGGCGCGGCCGTGGCCGCCATGTCGGTGACCGGGGTGCACGGCGAGCCGGACATCGCCGTCTACGCCGAGAAGATGGCCCAGTTCGGCGACACCACCGAGCCCGATCAGGGCAACTACGAGCTGTACGGCGAGGTGGCTGCCATCCAGAAGAAGCTCTACCCGGCGCTGCAGGAGGTCAACGAGGACATCCACGCCTTCATGGAGCGGCACCCCGGCTGAGTTCGTGCACGGGAGGCGTCAACGGCGACGCCTCCCGTGCTTCCCAGCCCTCCTCGATCAACGCTGTCCGACCAACAACGCCGCCTGACCACCAACGCTGCCTGACCACCAACAAGGAGTGCGCGTGCGTGCCTACATGTTCTACGGACCCGGCGACCTGCGGTTGCAGGACGTCGAGCCCGGTCGGCCCGGGCCGGGGGAGGTTGCCGTCGAGATCAAGGCGGCGGCCACCTGCGGCACCGACCTGAAGAGCTACCGCCGCGGCCACCCGACTCTGTTCCCGACCGGCACCTTGCCGGCGCGGTTCGGCCACGAGTTCGCCGGCATCGTCACCGAGGTTGGCGAAGGGGTCACCAAATTCGCCCCTGGGCAGCGAGTGGTGGCCGCGAATACCTGCCCGTGCGGCTCGTGCTGGGCCTGCACCATCGGCCGTGAATCGCTGTGCGAGAACCTGCAATACCTCAACGGCGCGTTCGCCGAACAGATCGTCATCCCCAAGGCGATCGTGGAACGCAACACCTACGAGATCCCCGAGACGCTGCCGTTCGAGGCCGCGGCGCCGTTGGAACCGCTGTCGACGGTTGTCCACGGCATGGCCGAGAGCGGCATTGCGCTCGGTGACACCGTGGTGGTCAACGGGGCCGGTCCGATCGGCCAGATGTACCTCCGGCTGGCGCAGCTGCGGGGGGCGTCGGTGATCTCTGCGGACATGTCCGCGGGCCGCCTGGCTCAGGCCGAGGCCGCCGGAGCGGTCGCCACGGTGAACCTGAGCGACTACGAAACCACCGCCGAGCGGGCCGCGGCGATCCGGGCGATCACCCCGCACGGACGCGGCGCCGACGTCGCGATCGAGGCGGTCGGGCTGCCCGAGGTGTGGGAGCAGACCGTGCAATGCCTGCGGCCCGGCGGCACCGCCGTGCTGTTCGGCGGCCCGAAGGCGGGCTCCACCTTCAGCGTGGACGCCGTCGCCATGCACTACCTGGAATACAGGCTGGTCGGCGTCTACCACCACGCCCCGCGCTACGTGCAGATCGCCGTCCACCTGCTGTCGACCGGAAAATTCGACGGTTTGACGCTGTGCAGCGAGGTGCGTCCGCTCGACGCCCTGGTCGAGTCGCTGGAGGACATGTCCCGCGGCGTCGGCAGTAAGTACATCCTGAGGCCGTGAGGAGAAACTGATGCTTTTGGCAACCGAACGCGAGCAGATCGTCGAGGCCTGCCGGTTCATGCAACGCGAAGGCCTGGTGGTCGGTACCGCCGGCAACGTGTCGGTGCGGGTCGGCGACCGGGTGGCCATCTCGCCCAGCGGCGTGGCCTATGAGTCGATGCGGGCGGAGGACGTCGTGGTCACCGACCTGGACGGGAACACCGTCGACGGGGCGCTGAAGCCGTCCAGTGAACTGCCGCTGCACCTGGCGGTGTACGCGTCCACCCCGGCCGGGGCGATCACCCACAACCACGCCCCGGCGTCCACCGCACTCGGTCTGGTGGTCGACGAGATTCCGCATTCCCACTACTACTCGGCGATGTTCGGCGGGACGGTGCGAGTGGCGCCGTTCGCGCTGTTCGGCACCGACCAGCTGGCCATCAACGTGGCCGATGCGCTGCACGAGCGCACCGGCGCGCTGATGGCGAATCATGGCGCGATCACCACGGGCGCCACCTTGGACAAGGCGCTCTCGCTGCTGCCGTACCTGGAGTACATCTGCGAGATCCAGCTGCGCGCGATGGCCACCGGCGCGCCGGTCAAGCTGATCACTGACGGCGAGATGGCTGAGGCGGTCGTCGGCATGTCCACCTACGGCCAGCAACCACGAAAGGAAGGCTGAACCATGTCGGTCATCACGATTCTCGGCGCCGGAGCCATGGGCTCCGCGCTGGCCACCCCGCTCACCCAGGCCGGGTGGGAGACCCGGTTGTGGGGCACCTGGCTGGACGACCACCTGCTCGACGCCTGCGAGGCCGGCAAGCCGCATCCGCGGACCAACGTCCCGCTGGCACCGGGCACCACGCTGTACCGCTCCGGCCAACTCGACGAGGCGCTGGAAGGTGCCGACGCAGTGTTCATCGCGGTCGCGTCGGTGGGCGTGCCGAAGGTGACGGAGATGGCACTGGGGGCGATCTCGAAGGCGTCGGTGCTGCTCTGCACGTCCAAGGGCTTCTGGACCGATCCGGACGGCCGCGTCCAGCTGTTGCCGGACGCGATCCGCACCATCGCCGCCGAGAAGGGCGCGCTGCTGCCGCCGATCGTCGGCGTCGGCGGGCCGTGCAAGGCCAACGAGGTGGCCGAGGGCAAGCCCACGGCGACCATCTATGGCTCGCTTCACGAGGAGACCGCGATCCGGATGGCCCGGGAGATCTCCACCGACGTATACCGGATCGAACCGACCACCGACGAGCCCGGCGTCGAGGTGTGCGCGCCGATGAAGAACGTCTACGCCATCGCGCTCGGCCTGGCCGACGGACTGGAGGAGGGCACCGGCTTCCCGCACCACAACCTGAAGTCGGCGATCTTCGCCCAGGCGGTGCGCGAGATGTCGATCGTGTCGACCGAGCTGGGTGCCCGTCCGGAGACCGCGTTTGGCCTGGCCGGGGTGGGTGACCTGGAGGTCACCGGGCTGTCCGGTCGGAACAAGGTCTACGGCGTCCGGATCGGACGCGGCGAAGGTGCCGTCGAGGCGCTGGCCGCGATGGAGGCCGCCGAGCAGACCGTCGAGGGTGTCCCTGCCGCAGGCCTGGCGCTCACGCTGGTGCAGCAGCGCGAGGGCCTGCTGGAGCGGCTGCCGCTGCTGCAGGCGGTGACCGCGATCATCGGTGGCGCCGACGATCCGGCCGCGCTGGCAACCGCCGCCGCCCTGCCGGCGCGGCTCTGAGCACCGTCCACCTGGCGTGAGGCTGGTCAGCACTGTCAGCGGTGCAGGGCGGCGTCCCTGGCCTCGGGGCCGAGCGCGGCCCCGAGGTAGACGGGTGCGCCGGCGATGACGATCAGCACCACCCGGTGCCAGATAGTCGGGCATCAGCTGTGACAGCCCAGGCCAGGTAGAACGAGTAGAACGCCGGCGGCACCAGCACGAGCACCAGCGCCAGGCTGTGGCCCACGCCGAAGCCGCTAGCCCTGATCCGCGACGGGAAGCGCTCGCACTCGGCACCGTGGTCCATCTCGACCACGCCACCGACGGCGCAGGCTTCGGCGAAATCCCGGTGATGATCGCTATCATGATCGCCGTTCAGGCCGAGATTGTGCACCGCAGGGCCCTGGCCCTCATCGCGTCCATCCAGCAGGTGGCGCAGCCCGTCTGACGCCGCCGAGTCAGCCTCCTCGCCCAGACACTCCCACCCCCACCCACCCCCACCCAGAAAGTCACTGCCATGATTGCTGAAGTCATCGCCGCCCTGATCGGCAACTACATGACCACCTGCCTCGTGATCGGCCTCGTCGTCGGAGTCATCCAGGCAGCCCGCTCGCAACGCCCGCGAACCCCCGCCATGGTGAGCGGCCTGCTCCTCAATGCCTATCTGCTGTGGGCGATCGGGATCAGTCAGACGATCAACTTCGTCATGCACTCTGTGTTCGGCGACTTCGCTGCCGAAACCATCGGCTGGGCCCAGTCTCCGTTCCAGTTGGAGCTGGCACTGGCCAGCCTCGGCTTCGGCGTGATGGGGATCATGCTCCACGGCCGGCGAACCCAGTTCCGCGCCAAGGTCGCCATCGTCGTGGCGCAGCTGATCACGGGGCTCGGCAACGCGGGCGGCCACATCTACGAACTCGTCGTCAATGACAACCACGCGGTGAACAACACTGGGCTGCTGCTGGCCACGGACATCGTTCTCCCCATCGTCGGGCTGGCGCTGGTGCTGTGGCACGCCGCTTCACGGCGAAACGACGCCAGCCTGACCGGGGCCCCCAGCCCTGAGTTGGACAGCGTCGGTCGCTGATCCGGGGCTCGCCGCTCCGCCAGCCCGTGTGGAGCCCGTTCACCGCATGCTTCGCCGCCGGCCGGGATACTTGCGACGCTCACACCGCCCCTTGGCAATAGTGCGCATTTCGTTTCTCGTCCGCGCGGCGGAGCATGGCCGGTGAGGCATTGGAGGCGACCACCATGGCCGACGAGAAGAACATCGAGAAGCGTCCGGCGGACCCGTTCGTGGCGGCCCGGATCAACAAGCCGGGAGAGCCGGTGCAGCCAACGCTGCAGCTGGCCGGACTGCTCGGCGACAGCGACCGGGAGGGTTACCGGCGGCTGTACCTGAACACCAGACTCGACTACTACGTCGAGTTCCGGACCGCGGACGTGCTGGCCACCGAGTCGGTGAGCCCGGATCAGCCCCCGTTCGCCGGGCTGGACGCGACCAGGGTCACCCTGCCGCACGGGGCGTCCGTCGACTATGTGCGGACGCGGCAAGCGTCGTCCGGGGACGCCTTCCAGGTCGACCCGGTCGCGACTGCTCGCGCAGGCGGACTCGGCGGCAACGGCGGGATCTTCCAGACCCAGGTGGACACGATCCTGCAGTCGATCAACACCTGCGGGTTCTGCGACGAGTCGCTGTGGGGACCATGCGTCGACACCCTGGTCAGCTGTCCGGCGACCTGCGACACCTGCGTGACTTGTGGGTTCGCGTGCCAGACGGTGCAGACCTGCGCGTCGTGCAACGGCACCTGCGTGACCTGCTTCACCTGTGGCCAGGCCACCTGCGTGACCTGCCGGCAGAATGGGTGCGGCGTCACTCGGGGCACGTGTTGGACTTGCGGCAATCAAGGCTGCCGGACACTCGCGGGCTGCACCATCTTCGTGGACACGCCCAAGTGAGTAAGGGTTTCGCCACAGAGATTCAGTCTGCCCCTGCGTCTAGGGCCGGGGCACTAGCTGGGTGGTGGGCAGCTCAGATGGCGCGGGCCACCCAGGGGAAGCGGCGGTCGACCTGGGGGTCGTAGAGGGGGACGCCGAGGGCGTCCAGGGTCTGGATCGCCGGATCCATCACGGTCAGGTCCTTGACGTTGTGGAAGGTCAGCACGACGAAGGTGCCGCCGGTGATCCACACGTCGAAGGAACCGTGGGTGGGGTGTGAGAAATGGTAGGTGTCGGTGCGCCGCCACGTGCCGTACATGATCGCCAGCTCGTCGAGCACCCGGTCGGTGTCCAGCGGCGCCACGTCCGCGACCCGGCGTCCCTTGATCAACTTCAGATAGGTGCGCCGATCGGCCACGCGGTTGCTGCGCCGGCCGTCAGGGTAGGCCCAAAATGCCAGTTGGTAGCTCATGTCACTCCCAGGGGTACCGATCTAGGGCGAAATTTAGCGAGCGGGCTGCGCCGGAGCCGGCACCGACGCGGTGTTTCCTGCGGTTCGCGCGAAACACGACGCCGGCGATCTCGCCATCGCCGTCCGATGTCCTGATCGGTGGCCGCTTTCGTGTTATTTCACGAAAGCGGCCACGTAACCGGCCAGCGAGCACCGATGGTGAGATCGGGGCGCACCCCGGCGAGGCCGGCGGGCTGGCTCGAGCACCGATGGTGAGCACCACCCGGCACGCAACCGGCCAGTGAGCACCGATGGTGAGATCGGTGAGCGCGCCCGGCAACCACACAACGGGCGGCAGGGCTTGACCTGCGCGGACGTCAGTCCAGGGGCTGCCGTCCCAGGGTTCCGACCAGGGCGGCCCGGTAGTCCTCGCTGGAGAACCGGGTGTGTTCGGCGTGGGCGTTGACGATGCTGGTCGCGATGTCCAAGCGTTCGCAGGCCTCGGCGTTCTCGGGATGGGCGGCGAAGCCTTCCAGCCGGTCGACCACCGCCTGGGCCCGGCGGATCGCCCACTGCTGCTTGGAGTCCAGTCGTTCGGCGTACCAGTCCGACGCCAACACCGTCTCGTGCCCGAATAGCCCGCGCACCTCGGGCGAATCCAGCTCGTGCCCCTCGGAGGTCTTCCCGAAAGCCATGATCTCCAGCAGCGCCCGCAGCGGCGGGATGGCCAACTCGATGGTGCCGTCGTCGAAGTAGGCCTGCGCCACCCGGCGGTGGGTCTCGACGATGACGTCCATGCTGGCGGCGTAGACGTCCAGATCCTGCAGCTCGGGCCGCAACATCTCCGGGGTGAACACCACATGCGGATGTAGGAAGATGCGGCCGAAGTACTTGCGCGCGAAATTCTGCGTCATCCGGTAGCCGAGCCGGCTGGCTCGCACGAGGTGACCGTCGTGTTCGAAGTCCTCCACGCGCTCCAGGTGGCCCTCGGCGATCAGGTTGCGTGCCGCCCGCTCCTCGTCGGTCATCCGCGAGAACAACTCGGGGATCAGCATCGAGATGTCGTGATCGACCCGCACGTTCGGTCCCACATAACCGGCGCAGGACACCCAGCCGTCGTAGCCGGTCAGCACATACGACAGCAGTGCGGCGTTCAGGTCGAGGATCGCCGGCATGGCGTTGAACGGGCCCTTGGTCAGCGCGCCCTCTGAGCCTGCCCCGGTGGTGGACGGCGATTTGCCGGTCATCGAGCTGATGTACTCCATGAACAGCTCAGGCAGTTCCATGTAGTGCAGCGGGTTGTACGAGCACAGCGCCGGCACCGGGCCGTCCGGTGGATTGTTGCGGCGTCCGGCGGCGACCACGTCCACCGGGATCGGCAGCGGGGCGTCGGCGGGCAGCTTGGCCGCCAGGTGCATGGCCAGGTCGGCGGCGGCGGTCGCGGCCGCATTCACCACGTCCGGACGCCGCTGCAGGTAGCGCGGGTTCTTGGACGGCTTGCCCTTCACCAGCCGCGGATTCGCCGACGACACCACGTAGGACGGGCTGACGTCGTCCGGCTCGTCGGCGAAGCCGGCCAGCAGTTGCGCCATCGAAGGGGTGAAAGCGCTGAACGCGACCGCGTCATCGCGCATCTCGCGGGCGTCGAACCGGGTCAGCGGCTCGAAATTGGACAGGAAGTTGTCCTCACCGGAGATGTCGAGTTCGGTCTGCTTGTCGTAGCCGCGATGGATGGCGTCGTCCGGGCGCTGGAACAGCAGGTTCTCGCAGTTCTGAACGTACTTGCGGGATAGCCCGATCGGCCCGGTCGGCACGCTGGCCAGGTGCGCCGGCCCGACGATCGAGGCGGTGATGTCGTCCTCGGTCTGCACCTTCACGGCCGGGTTGAAGTCGTGCCGCAACCCGAACAGGCGCCACGAACCGTCGGTGTCGAAGCCGACCCGCAGCATGTTGACGTTGATTCGCTCGCCATCCAGCCGCAAGGCGTTGCCTTGCCGCCCGTTCATGATGCCGACGGTGAAATGGCTGCGCCAGTCGTTGCGCCACTCCGGCCGGTGGAACCGTTTCACCACGAAGACGAGTTCCTTCACGTGCGGCGGGATGCTCTCCAGCCAGGCGTTGTACTCCGGCGTGTAGTCGATCTCGGACGGCGTCAGCAGCTTGATCACGCTGCCGATCGAGCGTCGGTTGGACAGGATCGTGCGGGTGTCGGTGCCGCGCAGTTCGGGATCTGCGAACCGCTGGGAATGGTCACGCGCCAGGATCGCCTCGACCGCGTCCATGTCGTTGTCGAAGTCGGCCACGTAGGCGTTGCCGAAGATGAAGGCGTCGGTGATCGCCTTGGAGATCTCGGACTTGCCGCCGCCCGAGACGGTGCACGGCTTGTGACACGAGGTCGCGGTTGCCACCGTCGCCTTCAGGTCCCAGTGGGTGGGGTCGGACGGCGACTGTGCGAGTTGCACCCGGTAACCGTTGGGGCCGAAGTACACCTTGTCGGCGCGCAGCCGGATCGAGCGTTCACCGGCCGGGGTGGTCCACGACACCGTCATGGTGCGCAGCGAGTAGGTGGGCCGGGAGGGCAGCAGCACGTGCTCGGCGTGCTCCAAGTCGATCGCATAGCCCTCGGGCTGCCGGACGAAGCGCTCCGGGTTGCGGCTCAGGACGTCCTCGAGCCGGTAGTCGTCGCCGGCCGAGTCGTCGGTGTAGCCGCCGCCCAGGTTGTAGGAAGGGAACACCAGGGCGCCGCCGGCGTGCTCCTCCTCGGCGTTGCCGAACAGGTTCGCCGAGTAGGAGATCTGGGTCTTGACCTCCTTCTTGCAGTAGCCGAAGTAGTTGTCGGCGATCACGGTGACCATCACGCCGCGAGCATCCCGGGCGCAGACCTTGAACGCCTGGCCGTTGTTGTACCGCTCGTCCGGGCTCGACCAGCACATGCCGTCCCGCTTCTGCCGGTCGGTGGCGGCGTCGACGTGCGGCAGACCCAGATCCTTCTTGGTCAGCTTGGTCAGGTGCGGCGCCAGGATCACGCAACCGGTGGTGCCCGTCCAGGTGCCCGGGTCGAGGGAGGCGTCGTGCTCGGGCAGGTACGGGTCGCCGCCGTTGCCGAAGATGCCTTCGACGAAATCGAGGTTCGCGACCAGTCCGCCGGGCACGATGAACCGGGTCTCCATCCGGCGTTCGGTGGCGTAGCCCGGCACGGCCGGCGAGACCAGGGGCCGCATCAGCAGCGACACGAAGCACGCCGCGGGATGATCGGTCTGCGACAGGTAGGGCAGCACCAGGTCGGTCTCGGGCGGCCGGAACGCCTCGGTCAGCAGCCGCGCGAAGACGGCCTTCGGGACGGCGATCTTGTCGTCCGGGATGGGCAGCCCACCTTCTGAGATGTGGAAGACGCCGGCCGTCGTCCGGCGGTCGTTCGCCGGGTTGTGCAGCACGCCGTTGGCCAGCCGGTAGCTGGACAGCAGGGGCGAGCTGAAGGCGTCCCCGCGGACCGGGAGCGACAACGCCCGGGCCAGGCCGGCCTCGTCCAGCACCAGGGTGCGCCGGGGCAGGTGGGGGCCGTCGGCGGCGTCGGGGAATACGTCGGCCAGGTAGTCGTCCAGAAAGCCCTGGATGCGCTGGTCGGCGGCGCACAACCGGTCGGACAGCCGCCGGCTGAGCTCACGCTGCCGAGCCAGGATGGGTGCGACCAGGTGGGCGCTGGTCGCTTCCTCCGCTTGGAGTGGAACGGACAGGCCGATCAAGGCAAGACGCAGATTGACCGCGGCAGTGACATCGGGGGACATGTACCAAAGTCTGGTTTAACAAACCGGACCTGTCAGGTGGTTTGTGGGACGTCCCACGATTGTTACCCAGCTATCTCGACAGCTGACCGAGCAGCACCCGCATCCGGGTGACCAGTTCGGCGGTGGGGTCGACGTCCGGGGCGAACGGCTCACCGACCAAGACGCGGACGTCGGTGTCGTGGAAGCGGCGGAAGATCACCTGCAGGGTTGCCGCCAGCCACTCCCGGTCGGCCCGGGTCCGGGCTGCCCGGACCAGTGGGGTCCGCAACGCACGCGCCGACAGCACCCCGCCCACCGCCAGCGGCACCACCCGCAGCCCGGCCACGTGCCGCACCAGCAGATCGGTGGACCGCGCCCAGCGCTCCACCGACGCCGCCGCACCCTCGGCCACCAGCGGGTCGGGCTCGATGGTCCCCGCAGGGAAGGTCAGCACGGCACCACCCCGGCGCAGATGCTCGCGGGCCAGCCGCAGCGCGCCGGACGGACGGTCGACGTCCACCCAGATCAGCCGGTCGGCGACGCCGGGCAGGGCGCGCAGGAACGGCCGGTCGAGGGCGACCACCTTCAGGTCGGGGCGTGTTTCCAAGGTCAGCATCAGGCTGAGGGCATCGGTCACCCCCGGATGGTTCGCCACCGCCAGCAGCGGCCCGGACGCCGGGATCAGCTCGCGTCCGATGGTGGTCACCGAGCGCGCGAAGGTGGGAATCTCGCGCCGGGCGCCCGCGGCCAGGCCCCGATCCGCCACCTCGTCGTCGAACGCGGCCACCCGGACGGCGAAACCGTGGGCGGCGGGGCGCAGCAGCAGCCGCGTCACCAGGGCCTGCTCGGGCAGATGAAGGCCCCGGGCCAGATCGTCGATGGTGGCCTCGGTCAGGGCCTGCAGCCGGATCTGGTCGGACGCCATGCCCCGACCCTATGCCGATCCGCCCCACGCTCAGCCGGAGGTTGCCTCGGGGTCGGACGGGGTGGCCAGCCAGCCGTCGACCTCAGCCAGCCAGCGCGCCTTGTCGGCGTCGCAGGCCAGGCTGGCCCGGATGCTGGCCCGGGCCAGCTCAGCCAGCTCGGCATCGGTGAAGCCGAGCTGGTCGCGGGCCAGCCGGTACTGGTCGGTGAGCCGGTCCAGGAAGAGCAGTGGATCGTCGGCGCCCAGCGCGACGGTTGCCCCGGCGTCCACCAGGCGGCGCAGCGGCACCTGGGTGATGTCGTCGTAGACGCCCAGGTGCACATTGGAGGAGGGGCAGACTTCCAGCGCGATGCCGGACGCCACCAACTCATCCAGCAGGCCCGGTTCTTCGGCGCTGCGGACGCCGTGGCCGATCCGGGTGGGCCGCAGGTGCTCGACCACCTGGCGCAGGTGGCCCGGGCCGAGTAGTTCCCCACCGTGCGGCACGCCGGGCAGGCCCGCCGCGCGCGCGATCCGGAAGGCGCCCTCCCAGTCGGACGTCCGTCCGGACCGCTCGTTGTTGCTCAGCCCGAAGGCAACCACCCCGTTCTCGCCGGCATGGCGGGCAGCCAGCCGGGCGATGGTGCGGGCGTCCAGTGGGTGCCGCATCCGGCTCGCCGCCACGATGATCGCCACCTGGACGCCGGTCTCGGCGCTGGCCCGGCGCGCCTCGTCCAGGACGATCTCCAGCGCCGCGGGCATCCCACCCACGTACGGCGCATAGCTGGACGGGTCGACCTGGAGTTCCAGCCGGCGGGAGCCCTCCGCGGCGTCGTCCCGGGCAGCCTGGGCGACCACCAGCCGGAGCGCCGCCTCGCTGCACACCGACTGCCGGGCCATGTCGTAGAGCCGTTGGAAGCGGAACCAGCCGCGCTGATCGGGCGGCACCAGCAGACCCTCGGCGTCGACCAGGGAGTCGTGCAGGGCGATGCCGGCCCGCTCGGCGAGCCGGCGCAGGGTGTCGATGCTCATCGAGCCGGTGAAGTGCAGGTGCAGATGCGCCTTCGGCAACGCATTCAGATCCCGCGGCATCGACCGATGGTGCCACAGGTCGCGGGCTCAGTCCCGTCGGCGCTCAGTCCACTCGGCGCTGGGTCGTCCCGGCATGGCCATCGGCGCGGCGCCAGGACACGATCAGTTCGTCGCGGGTGCCGAACCGGACCAGGTGGCGGCCCACGACGTCCTCCCAGCGGTCGAGCTCGACGGGCTCGGCGCGCAGCTCGAGCAGCAGCGCGTCGGTGCCCCGGCGGAGGGTGAGCTCGGCGGCCGGGAATGAGACGCTGCCGGTTCCGCTGGTCTCGTCCCAGGTCGCGGGCACCTTCCGCCCCATGTGTGAGACCAGTTGCTTGGCGTAGCGCTCCGGCCGCGCGGTGGCGACGGCAGCGGTGGACGTCGGGTTCATGCTGGGCAGGCTAACCAGTGCCGGCAACACCGCCGGACTGCTCGTCTCAGCCCCCGGGGGATCGCATGGAGAGATGAAATTGGCCTTAGTCTTAGGTAAGCCTTACCTTGCTAACAGCTGAAGATCCCCTGACTCAGGATGTGTTCCCTCATGACGCTCGGCACCACCGCCGTCCGCCTGATCCGTGTGGCGTGCGTGCTGACCGCGCTCGCCCTCGGCGCCGCCGGCTGCGCCGGCGCACCCGAACCGGCGGTTTCGGCGGCCCAGACCCGCACCGTGACCGATGTCACCGGTGCCGCGGTTCAGGTGCCCGACCGGCCGCAGCGGGTGGTGCCGCTCAGCGAACCCACGCTGGACGGCGTCCTCGCGCTGGGGGTCACCCCGATCGGCACGGTGTCCGGGCGCGGACAGTCCGGCGTCCCCAACTACCTGGCCGACAAGGCCGGATCGGTGCCCCTGCTGGGCGGCATCGGGCAACCCAACTTCGAGGCCATCGGTGCGGCCAAGCCCGACCTGATCCTGGTGGACGGCACCAGCGTCAACAACAACCCCGAGGTGGTGGAGGCGCTCAAGCAGATCGCGCCGGTGGTCTACACCGGCTATTCGGGCGGTGAGTGGCGGACCAACTTCCGGCAGGTCGCCGCCGCGCTGGGCCTGGTCGAGCAGGGCGAGAAAGTGATCGCCGACTACGAGGCCAAGGTGGCCGGTACCACCGGATCCCTCAACGGGGTCCGGGACCAGACGTTCTCGATCGTCCGATGGCAGGGCACCGCCCCCGCGCTGATCCTGAAGGAGCTGCCGCCCGGCCAGGCGCTGGTCGACCTGGGGCTGCGCCGTCCGCCCACCCAGGACACCTTCGGACGCGGGCACTCCGAGCCGGTGTCGCTGGAGAATCTGCAGCGAATCGATGCCGACTACATCTTCTTCGGCACGCTGGGCGGCTCCAGCGTGAGCAATCCCAACGCCGGCGGCACGGCCGACCTGGAGGGTGCCCGGAAGGCGCTCAAGGCCGCCGAACAGGTTCCGGGTTTCACCAAGCTCAACGCTTACCGGAACGACCACATCATTCTCGTCGACGGCTCGGCGTGGACCTCCACCGGAGGCCCGCTGCTGATGAACCGCTTGGTCGACGACGTACGCAACGCGCTCGGATGAGCAGGAGGAATCTGATGGACTCGCCCACACCCGGCGCTCGGACGCGGAGCTGGCTGGCGGGCTCGATGGCCTTGCTGCTGCTCGGTCTCGGGCAGTCGGTGGTCGCGCCCTGGGCGGCGGCTGAGGAGACGCCCGACCCCTCCCCGTCCGCCGAGGCTTCGGCGTCGCCGAAGGCCGAAGCGCCGAAGGACGACGCCGAGCCGAAGCCGTCCGCGAAGCCCACCGAGACGGCTCAGCCCACGGAATCGGCCAAGCCCAAAGAGTCGGCCACGCCCAAGGAATCGGCTGAACCTAAGGAATCGGCGAAGCCGAGCCGGCCGGCGACCTCGCAGCCGGCGGCTCCGGCACCGTCGAAGTCCGCGGCGCCGTCCCGCGCGCCGAGCGCCGCGCCGACCCGTGCGACGGCGGTCGCTCCGAACGCGATCGCGGCTCGTGAGGGCATCCGCTCCACCACGCCGGACGGCGCCGAGTACTGGGTGCCGGCGCAGTGGACGCTCGGCCAAGACCTGGTGATCAGCGGTGCCGGCTGGCGTACCGCCGCGCGCGACGCCGGGTCTGTCATCGCGGTCAAGCTCGACGGCGGCGCGGTGAAGACAAAGGAGACGATCCGCCATCCGATCACCAAGGTTGAGCAGACCAACAAGACCATCTACGCGCTCGTCCAAGCCGACGCCGAGGGCGAGTGGACCCTGCGGCTGCCGTACCCGACCGCAGCCAACAGCGACGCCGACTGGTCGCCGGGCCAGACCCACACGATCAATCTGCTGACCGGTTCGCTGCTCGACGGGGACGTCATCCGCTCCGGGCCTGGCACCACCACCGTCACTGCGGCCTCGGAGCCGGAGCCGACCGTTGCGCCGACGCCGACGCCGACGCCGACTCCGACGCCGCCGGTGCCCACCGCCGAGCCGACCACGCCTGCGCCGAACCCCACGCCCACCACCCCTGCGCCGACGACCGCGCCGCCGACGCCGACTGAACCCGTGCCCCCGAAATGCGTCCCTGCCCCGGCGAAGGTGGGTATCTCCCCGGCCAGCGTGGGACTGGGTGGCGTGCTCCGGGTGACCGGATCGGGGTTCTGTCATCCGGCCGGAGACGGCTCGGTGGTCGCGATCAAGATCGATGACGGCGCCTTCTCCCGGCTCGACTCCTCGGTGCATGCCAACAAGACAGTCTGGGCGATCGTCCCGGCGGGCGCGGACGGCACCTTCGACGTCCAGCTGCAACTCCCGGACGGCACCGATGCGGGCACCAACGGCTCCAGCCCGGCGCTGAAGGCCGGGGCTCACACGCTTCGTTTCCTGACCGGATCGTTGCGGACCGGCGACCAGACCCGTTCGCTGTCGGCCGGCTTCACCGTTGTCGGCGGCGATCCGGGCGACCCCGCGACGCAGCCGCCGAGCTGGGCGCACGACACGGTCAGCGCGGGCGGGGCGACCGCCTGGGTGCAGCGCGACGTGGCGACTGAGTCCGGGTCGACGATCAAGATCAAGGGCACCGGTTGGACGAACCGGGCCGGCACCGGGGGCTCGACGGTGGCGCTCAAACTGAACCGGGCCGGCGGCCAGTACGCCCGGACCGGCAGCGGGATCGTGGCGCCGAACGGCGCCCCGGACGCCACCATCTGGAAGCTGTTGGCGCCGTCCAATAAGGCGAATCACCCGAACGTGATCGCGATTCCGGCGAGCGGCAATTTCGAGATCGCGATCGACGCCCCGCCGGGCCTCAAGGCCGGGCAGCTGTTGAGCGTCCAGTTCCAGAGCGGCAAATTCGACTCCAAGGACAAGTCCCGCAGCGTCGCCACCAGTCCGCTGATCATCGGCGGGGTGCCCTACGTCGAGGTTCCGGACGCCGACGTGACCTGCAAGCCGACCTCAGCCATTCCCGTCGTCACCGTCGACAAGCGAGCCAGCCTGGGCGGCACCCTGCACGTCACCGGCGCCGGCTTCTGCCACCCGGCCGCAAAGCGCGGGGGATCGACGATCGCGATCAAGATCGACGACGGCGCCGTCAGCCGGCTGAACGACGCGCTGCACAGCAACCGGACCATCTGGGCGATCGTCGAGGCCAAAGCATCCGACGGCACGTTCGACATTCAGCTGGCGCTGCCGGACGGCACCACCAAGGGCGCCGCCGGCTCCAGCCCGGCCTTCAAGCAAGGCGGCCATACCCTCCGCTTCCTGACCGGATCGCTGAAGGACGGCGACACGCCGCGCACCGTGCAGTCCGCGGAGTTCGTGGTCGGCAGCTACCGGCCCAACGGCCCGCCGGACCCGGTGGAGGCCACCGAGGACCTCACCGCGGCCACCCGCAACGGGGTCGAGGCGAGCCGCACCTCCACGACGCTCACCGTGACCGTTCCCGGGGCCAAGGCCGGTGACTGGGTCTACTTGAACACCTACTCCGGTGGTTCTCCGACCAGCCCCTGGGACGCGGCCTGGTTCCGTGCGGACGCGGGTGGCCGGGTGAAGGCCAGCCTGACCGGCGTGACCCTGCCGACTGGGACCAGCAAGCTCTCGGTACAGTCCGGCAACGAGGGCGAGGTGGGCAAGCTGCTGGGCTGGACGTCGATCACGGTGGCGGCCGACAAGGCCAACGAGACGCCGTCCGACACCACGAACACGATCCGGACGATCGTGCGGACCACGACGACAACCGCCGACGACTCGTCGGCCCCGACCGCCGTGCCCAAGGCGCCGGTCGAGCGGGCCAGTCAGCTGACCGGACTGAGCAACGGCGACGCGACTGCGAAGGCCGACGGCACCAAACTCACCGTCACGCTGCCCAAGGGTGGCGCCGGTCAGTGGGTGTACGTCTATCTGTACAGCGGCGCCAGCGTGGCCAAGGCCGGCTGGGTGCAGCTGACCGACGCCAAGGCCTTCACCGTCGACCTGAAGGGGCTGGCGGACGGCCGGCACCGGGTGGTGGCGGTGAACGCCGACGGTGGCATCGTCGGCTGGGTCGACGCCAGCAAGGGCAGTGCGACCACGGTCACCACCTCCAGCATGGGCAGCCCACCGGCGCCCGGTGACCCGGCCGCCGCGGCCCTGACCCAACCGGGGTCCGGATCGATGGAGCCGGTATTGATCGGGGCGGCGGTCGCCGTCCTCGCCGCGGGACTGGTCGGGCTTCGCCGGCTGGCCAAGCCGAAGGGAGTGGCGTGATGACACGCATCGGGAGCATCTGGGGCAAGAGCGCCCGGTTCATCGTGGCGGTGTTGCTCGGGCTCACCCTGGCTACGGTGACGAACCAGCCTGCCGCCGACGCAGTTCCCCCCGGCGGCCCGGGGCCGAACACGCCCGGCACGAGTTCCAGCGTCTCGCCGAGCAGCGTTCCGGCCGGCGGGATGATCCGGTTCACCGTCCGCGGCTTCCCGAAGGGGGAGACGCTCTACATCAAGATCGACGACGGTCGGGCGTGCAGCGACACCTCGCACGGTGCCTGCGTCTACCACACCCAGAAGATTCCGAGCTCCGGAGTGGTCAACGGCTCGTTCCGCTTGCCCGGCAACCTGAAGCAGGGCGGCCACAGCCTGAGGTTCCTGGCCTCGGCCTACATCGACCCGAAGAATCCGGGCAAGGGCACCAAGGGCTTCACCAACCGCAGCCCGTCCTTCGTGGTGACCGGCTCCTCGACGTCCAAGCCGGGCGGCAACGGGGGTTCGAGCAGCAACCCGAACACGACGACCAACGGCAAGACGGGGACGCCGAAGACCGGCACCACGACATCGTCGGGCAAGGTGGCGAAGCCGGAGACCGGTAGCAAGGCGAAGCAACCGGCGAAGGTGCCCAGCGCACCGGCGGCTGCCGCGCTGGCGCCCGACAAGGCGGGCACGGTGACCGCCGCGGTGAACGGCGACGCCGCGGTGCTCACCGTTGGTGCTGATTACGCCGGCGAGTGGGCGTTCGTCTACGCCTACTCCGACCCGACCCCGCTCGGCTGGCAACTGGTGGGCGCCGACGGCACCGTCACGGTCGCGACCGCCGGGCTGCCTGCCGGTGAGCACCGGCTCGTGGTGTTGGACGCCGACGGCACGTTGCTCGGCTGGACGACCGCGGCGCTCACCACCTCGGCCGCTGCCGCTCCGGCGCCAACCAGCCCGGCACCCGCAGCCGCTGCGGATGCCGGCCCGGGGATCGGTGTGTGGGTGCTGTCCGGCGCTGTGCTGATCGTCGGGGCCGGGCTGGTGATCGTGCTGCTGCGCCGTCGGCGCGCCGCCGCATCCGACTGAGGCTCGGTGAGCGCAACGACCCAGCTCCGGGCGACCACGGCGAAACCCGTTGTCGCCCGGAGCGGTCTTCTCTTCGCCGCCGCCGCGGTGCTGCTCTGTCTCGGCATGATGGCTTCGCTCGCCGTCGGCTCGAACCCGATCCCACCGGCCCAGGTGTGGCAGTTGCTGTGGGCGCCGGACGGCAGCTTCGAGTCCATCGTCATCAGTGAACAGCGTCTGCCGCGCACCCTGGTGCTCGTGGTGGTCGGCGCAGCACTGGGGGTCGCCGGGGCGCTGATGCAGTCGCTGACCCGCAACCCGCTGGCCGACCCCGGCATCCTCGGGATCAACGCCGGCGCCTCGCTTGCCGTGGTGCTGGCGGTCGCGCTGACCGGTATCAGCGGGATCGGTTTCTACCTGTGGTTCGCGTTCGCGGGTGCGGCGGTCGCCGCGATCGGCGTCTACCTGCTGGGTATGGCCGGGCAGGCCTCACCGTCACCGGTGCGGCTGGCGCTGGCCGGCGTAGCGATCAGCATGGCGGTGGCGTCGCTGGTGCAGATGGTGATCCTGGCCAACGCGAACGCGTTCAACGAGTTCCGGTTCTGGGCCGCCGGCTCGGTGGAGGGCCGTGGCTATTCGGTGCTGTTCGCCACCGGCGGCTTTATCGCGGTCGGACTCGTGTTGGCCTGCTGCCTGGCGCCCGCACTGAACGCACTGGCTCTCGGTGAGGACGCCGGACGTGCGCTCGGCGTCCGGGTCGGGCTGATCCGCGGCCTGGCGGTGGTGGCGGTGACGGTACTGGCCGGAGCCGCGACAGCGGCGGCTGGGCCGATCATGTTCGTCGGTCTCGGGGTGCCCTACCTGGCCCGGGCCGCCTTCGGTCCTGACCAGCGGCTGGTGCTGCCCGGGACGGCGTTGGCGGCCCCGGTGCTGCTGCTCGCCGCCGATGTGGTGGCCCGCGTGGTGGTGTTTCCCGGCGAGGTTCCGGTCGGCGTGGTGGCCGCGATTCTCGGCGGGCCGGCGTTCGTGATGATTGTCCGACGGCCCCGGATCGAGGCGCTCTGATGAGCGACGCTGTGAGGACCCCTGCGGTCGCCCCACATCTCCGTCCCGGGTACCGGCGGCTGCAGCTCGGGGCGGCCACGGTGCTGCTGGAGCGTCGCACCGTGGTGGTCGTGCTGGCCGCAGTCGGCGCTTTGCTGGTGCTCGGTGCCGTCGGGCTGCTGCTCGGCGACTATCCGCTCAACCTGGGCCAGGCGTTGCGGGCCTTGTTCGGCGTCGGCGGCGATCCGCTGGCGCAGTACTTCGTCCGTAGTCAGCGGGCGCCCCGGGTGCTGGCCGCGATCCTGGTGGGCGCGGCGCTGGCCGTGTCGGGCGCCATCTTCCAGGCGATGTCGGACAACCCGCTGGGCAGCCCCGACGTCATCGGCTTCACCACCGGGTCGGCGACGGGGGCGTTGATCGCGATCATCGTGATCGGCGGCGGGCCGGCTGAGACGGCCCTCGGCGCGCTGGCTGGCGGGGCTGTGACTGCCGCGGTGGTGTACCTGCTGGCCTGGCGGCGCGGGTTGACCGGCGGACGCCTGGTGCTGGTCGGGATCGGCATCGCCGCCGTCCTGCAGGGGGTCAACAACCTGCTGCTGGTGCGGGCGTCGCTGGGTTCGGCGCAGACCGCGGCCCAGTGGCTGGCCGGGTCGTTCAACGCCACCAGCTGGCCCCGGGTGCTGCTGGTCGGGGCTGCCCTGCTGGTGCTGTTGCCGGCCGCCGGGCTGCTGGCCCGGCCGCTGGGGGCCCTGGTGTTGGGCGACGACCTGGCGGCGGCGCTCGGCGTCCGAGTCGAGTGGAGCCGGACGCTGCTGGTGATAGTGGGTGTCGCCCTGGTCGCGGTGGCCACGGCGACGGCCGGGCCGATCGGCTTCATCGCACTCGCCGCGCCGCAGATCGCCCGCCGGTTGACCCGCACCTCGGGGGTCGGTTTCGGTGCCGCCGCACTGGTCGGCGGTGTGCTGGTGCTGGCGTCCGACATCGTGGCGCAGCGGCTGTTCGCCCCCACCCAGCTGGCCGTCGGTGTGGTCACCGGCGTGCTGGGCGGCGGGTATCTGATCTGGCTGTTGGCCAGCCAATGGCGAAAGGGAGCACGATGACCTTCGTGAGCATGGTCGAACCGGTCACCGCCGTGGCACCGTTGCGCGCCCGCGGCTTGGGGGTCGGCTACGGCGAACGCCTGGTCCTCGACGGCCTGGACGTCGACCTGCCGGCCGGCGAGCTGACCGTCATCGTCGGCCCCAACGGCTGCGGCAAGTCGACCCTGCTGCGCGCACTGGCCCGGATGGTGCCGGCCCGCGCCGGTACCGTCGAGCTGGACGGCAAACCGATCGGCCACTACCCGACCCGGCAGGTGGCGCGACGGCTCGGCCTGCTGCCCCAGTCACCAGTCGCACCGGACGGCATCACCGTCACCGACCTGGTGGCCCGCGGCCGCTACCCGCACCAAGGGATTTTCCGGCAGTGGAGCGACACCGACGCCGCCGCGGTGGACGAGGCGATGAGCCGGGCCGGGGTCACCGACCTGGCCGAGCGACAGGTCAGCCAACTGTCGGGCGGCCAACGGCAGCGGGTCTGGATCGCGATGGCACTAGCCCAGCAAACCCCGATCCTGCTGCTCGACGAACCGACCACCTACCTCGACGTGGCGCACCAGGTGGAAGTGCTGCGGCTCACCCGCAGCCTGCAGCGCGACGGCTACACCGTGGTGGTGGTGCTGCACGATCTGCATCTGGCGTTCCGCTACGCCACTCAGTTGCTGGTGATGAAGGACGGCCGGATCGTGGCGCAGGGGAACCCGTCCGAGATCGTCACCGCACAGCTGATCGAGGATGTCTACGGCCTGCCCTGCCGCGTGCTGTCCGACCCGGAGACCGGGCGTCCGCTGGTGATTCCGGCGGGTGACGAATGAGCGGTCCCGCGGCCACGGGTCCGGACGGCGGCCCCCGCCGGACCCCGCCCAAGGTGCGCCGTCCGGCACCGTCGCCCCGGGTCGCCTCCCCGGCGGTCGGCCGGCTGGCCGCCGAACTGGCGGCCGCCCCGTCCGAGCGGGACGCCGCCGCCGCGCTGGCCGCGTTCTGGGCCGAACTCAGGTCGCCGATCATCGAACCGGACGGTGACGAGTGGACCGTCAGCTTCTTCTGGCGGGACGCCGACGCTGACGAGGTGCTGCTCTTCGTCAACCGGCTCACCGACGAGCGCGACTTGGACCGCAGCCTGATGGAACGGCTCCCGGGCACCCACCTGTGGCACCTGGCCTACCGGATGCCGGGGGACTGGCGGGCCTCCTACGCGGTGGTGCCGAAGCGGCCGGGCCGTCCGGCGCCGTGGCGCGACCTGGCCGAACAGGTGTCGTTGCGGGCGGCGCTCGACCGGGGGCTTCCCGACCCGTTCAACCCGCACGGGATGCGCAACCGGGTGGGCAATCCGATGTCGGTGGTCGAGTTGCCGGACGCCCCCGTCCAGGCCTGGCTGGGGCCGCGCGGGCCGCTGCGCGGGGTGCTCACCCACCATGAGCTGGGCGGACGCCGGCCTGCGGTCTACCGACCGGCCGAGTTCGCCCCGGGCGGGCCGGTGCTGGTGGCCTTGGACGGCGAAATGTGGCTCGGCGAGCTGAGCCTGCCGGCGATCGTCGACAACCTGATCGCCGACGGCCTGATCCGCCCCCCGCTGGTGCTGCTGGTGCCCGGTGGCGACCGCACCCAGCGCTGGGCCGAGCTCAACGGTTCCGGAGGCATGCCGGACTGGATCGCCGACGTGCTGCTGCCCTGGGCCGTGGCCGACCACGAGGCCGGCCCGGACGCCACCGACCGGGTGGTCGCCGGACAGAGCCTGGGCGGCGCGGTGGCGCTGCTCACCGCAGCCGAACGTCCGGACGCCGTGGGCGCCTTCCTCGCGCAGTCCGCGTCACTGTGGCAGGAGGGGCTGTCCGACCGGGCCGCGGCGATGCCGGCCACGTCCCGCGGATACCTGGAGGTCGGACGCCAGGAGTGGGTGCTGCTGGAACCCAACCGGCAGCTGCATCGCCAGCTCAGTGACGCCGGCGTCCGGCACCACTACACCGAGTTCAACGGCGGCCACGACTACGCCTGCTGGCGGGGCGGCATCGCCGACGGCCTGCGCGCCGTCCTGTCCCCGCTCGCTGGTTGAGCTTGTCGAAACCGACGCTCAAGCCGGCAGCAGGTCGTTCTCGACGTGCTGCGCCATCACGTGCGCTGCACGGGCGACGTCGCCGGCCTCGATCGCGGCCAGCAGCTCGCGATGCTCGCGCCGCAGGGATTCCAGGTCGGCTCCTTCGACGACGGTCCCCGCTCCGATCGCCTCCCGTAGGGCCTGCATCACCCCGGCGTAGACGCCGACCATCAACGAGTTGCCGCTGGCCTCCATCAGCAGGAAGTGGAACTGTCCCGGCGCCTTGGTGCGCCGCCCCCCGAACGGCCGATCGGGGTGGACGGGGGGCTGGTCGAGCGCCTGCCGCATGGCGGCGACTTGCTCGTCGGTGCGCCGCCGGGCGGCCTGCTGTGCGGCTTCCAGCTCGAGCGCCCGCCGGTAGCCGAGCAGATCGGCCGCGCTGAACTCCGAGAAGTAGTCGGTGAGCACCGAACTCACCGGCATCCGGGACCGGACGAAGGTGCCGATGCCCGGCATCGGCTCGAGCATGCCGACGCTGGCCAGCGCCCGGACGGCCTCCCGCACCGTGGTCTTCCCGACGCCGATCAGCTGCATCAGCTCGGTCTCGGTCGGGATCCGGGAGTTGATCGGCCATTCCCCCGACGAGATCTGGTGGCGCAGGTACGCCAGAGTCCGCCGGGCACGATCCGAGCCGACCTGCACCGTTGCCTCCTGACCGGATACCCGCATGAGCTGCGTTATTCCGAAAATACCCGGTTGTGCATTCGGCAATGCAGTTTTCTAGTCCGATTTCCGGTGATTTATGGTGCCTTTTTCGTGCCCTAAATCGGAGGAAAGGGTCGGGCGGTGGTGGGCCCTGATGAGGGGTTGCTGCTTTGGCCGCCCCCCATCAGGGCTCAGCCTCGATCTGATCGGCTCAGCCGGCGAGATCCTTGCACTGGCCCAGGGCCTTGCCGCCCACGGTGTTGACCGAGCCCGGCACGAATCCGCCGGACACCCCCGGCAGACCCTTGCAGAGCAGGTTGCGCTTGATGTTGTTACGCACGACGAAGACGACTCCGGCTGCCTCCGGATGGTCCTCCAGGATCTTGATGTTGAGCAGCGTCACATCCTTGCCGACCTTGTTGAACATCACGCCCAGCCAGTTCGTGCTGAGGTGGCTGACCCAGATGCTGCGCCCGACGGTGTTGTTCTTCACCGACCAGGGGATCTCGGGCGACCCGCCGCCGACGACGGTCAGGTTCCCGCCGACCTTGATCCCGTTGATCAGCACAACCGCCGTCCCGAAGGCGTTGACGCTCCCCCTGACGCTGATCGTGGAGAACACGCTTGCGTCCTCGATCGGGTCGCCGTTGGCGTCGACGCAGGGGTGCGCCGAGTTGCCCATCAAGGCGGCCGGCTGACAGCCCAGACCCAGCATGGCGTCGCGACCTGAGGTGACGCTGCCGCCGACCGTGATGGTGGACGGCGAACTCTGTGCGTCGAGGGCGGCGCCCTTGCGCACCGTGATATCGCCCTTCACCTTGACGACCGCGTTCTTTGCGACCGAGCAGTTACCGGTCACGGTGATGCTGGAATAGGTTCCGGAGCCGATCTCACCTCCGGTGCAAACGAGTGCGCGGCCCTTCCCGTGTCCGTGCCCGTACCCATGTGCGTCGGCGACTTGTCCCCCGCTCAACGTCAGACCGGCCACGGCAACGAGCGCCACCGCCGTTCTCCCTACAGTGACTCCGCGCATTGTTGTCCCTTCCCGTTGTCGCCCCACCCCGCGTAGAGCTGGTGCCCCGGCCACCAACCGTCGCGCGCTGCGCGACGCCTCGTTGCGTTCTCCGCAGTCGTCGGTCGACCCGGTGAGACTCCTGAGTCGGCCTTGCGGAGACATCCGACCGGACGCTGCCCGCTGGGCCAGCCGTTGGTGGCCGGGGTGTTAGGCCTTGTCGTATCCCGTGCGGTTTGCCCGCGTCAATCGAAATCGGTGTCAAGGTGGTGAAACTGCGTACGTTCCAGGCCGGTCGCGTCCTCGGCTGCGCGTCCGCGCGAAAGGGGGGGCCGGGTGAGGAACGTGCTCAGCTGTGGCCGGCTCCGTCCAGTTGGTCGATGATGTAGCCGAGCAGCGGCCCGACCACGCCGAGGGCGTCGCGGATGCCGCCGCGCGAGCCGGGGACGGCCAGCAGCAGCACCGGCGGCCCGTCCTCGCGGCAGACGACACCGGCGACCTCGCGCGAGACCAGGGCGATCGGGGTGTGGCCGTAGCCCTGCCGGCGGATCTCCTCGGCGATCCCGGGCATTTCGAAGCTGAGCAACCCGCCGACCACAGCGGCGGTGTGGTCGTGCGGACCGATACCGGTGCCGCCGCAGGCCAGCACCACCCGAGCGCCGGCACCGATCGCGTCCAGGATGGCGGCCCGGATCAGGTCAGGATCGTCGGGGACGGCGGTCTTCTCCGCGACGATGCCGAGATCGCGCAGCAGCGCGACCGCGACCGGGCCGCCGCGGTCGGCGTCCGCACCCGAGGCGACCTCGGTGGAGACCACCAGGACCGCCGCGGCGAGCCCGGCGTCGGTTGCCTCGGTCAGGTCAGGCCCGGGCATCGCGCAACATGCCGCCCAGCACCAGAGCGAGCGTGGCGGCGATCAGCAGCAGCCACAGGCCCAGCGAATACGAGTTGGTGTCGGGGTGATAGGTGGCGCCCATCACCAGCGGCGGGAAGTAGCCGCCCAGGCCGCCGGCCGCAGCAACCACACCACTGACCGCACCCACCTTGTCCTTGGGCGTGGACGGGCCGATCCAGGCGAACACCGCACCCATCCCCAGACCCATGAACGCCGCCATGCCCAGGAAGGTCACGCCGGTGACGATGCCTTCGGCCGGCTGGGTGCCCACCACGTAGGCCAGAATGCTGACCCCGGCCAGCGAGATCAGGGCGACGATCTTCGGGCCGAACCGGTCGGCCAGGATGCCGCCGATCGGACGGGCGATCACCGCGGCGACGGCGAACGAGGCCGTCCGGGTGCCGGCGCCGACCGGGTCCACCTCGTCGGGGTAGACGGTGGTCAGGTATTTCGGCAGATAGGTGGAGAAGGCGACAAAGCCGCCGAAGACGATCGCGTAGAGGAACGACATCTGCCAGGTGACCGCCAGCTTCAGGGCACCCATCACCTTCGGCACCAGCGGCTGTTTGCTGGGCGTCCAGGCGGGTGAGTCGCGCAGGAAGAACCAGACCAGGGCGGCCATGCCGACCATCGCCCCGGCGATCAGCAGATGGGTCGGGAAGAACCCGATCGACAACGCCAGCCGCGGGGTGAAGAAGGCCGACACCGCGGTGCCGACCATGCCCATGCCGAAGACGCCGTTGGCGAAACCGCGTCGGGACGGCTCGTACCAGGCGCTGGAGAACGGGACGCCGACGGCGAAGATGGTGCCGGCGACGCCCAGATAGAAGCCGGCGCCGATCAGCAGCGGGAAGTTCTTGGTCACCCCGGCCAGGGCGACCAGCAGCACGGCCGGAGCCGAGCCGAGCAGCACCAGGGTGAACATGATCCGGCCACCGAACCGGTCGGTGAGTGCGCCGGCGACGACCCGGCCCAACGCCCCGACCAGCACGGGGGTGGCCAGCATCAGGGAGATCTGGCCCTCGGACAAGCCCATCTCGGTGGCGTAGGTCTTCTGCAGCGGGGCGATGGACATCCAGGCCCAGAAGCCGATGGTGGAGGCAAGCATGGCCAGCAGCACCTGGCCGAACTGTCCCTTGAGCTGGGCCGGGGTTGTGGTCTCAGCGGTTGTGGTCACGGGATTCCTCTCGGGAACGGGTGATCGGTTTCTGCGGGCTCGACCAGTGGTGTCGGTCGGAGCCCGACGAGGCTATTTGCGGGATTTGTGACGGTCCTGGGTGCCGATCGGATCCCAGCCGGCGCGCTTCATGCCGGTGGTGTGGGTCATCGGGTTGGCGTCCCTCGTCCGGTACACGATGTAGGGACGGAACAGGTAGTGGAACGGCACGGTGAAGGCGTGCACCAGCCGGGTGAACGGCAGGATCATGAACAGCGCGAAGCCCATCAAGATGTGGATCTTGAACTGGATCGTGGACGCCGCCATCGCCTCGATGTCCGGCTGGAAGATCATCAGCGAGCGGAACCAGATCGAGACGGTTTCCCGGTAGTTGTGGTGATGGCCGTCCGGGGTGTGGTCGCCGGTCAGCGTCGCCCAGATGCCCAGCAGGATCGCCCCGGCCAGGATCACGTACATGAATTTGTCGTTGGCGGTGGTGGCCATGAACACCGGCCCGGTGGTGCGGCGCCGGTAGATCAGCATGGCGATGCCGATCACGGTGCCGAGCCCCGCGACGCCGCCGCCGTACAGCGCGAAGGCGTGGTAGGTCTCCTGGCTGATCACCAGGTCGGTCCAGGCCTTCGGAATCAGCAGGCCGATGAGGTGGCCGGCCAGCACGCCGAACAGCGAATAGTGGAACAGCGGGGACGCGACCCGCAGCAGCTTCGACTCGTACAGCTGGGTCGAGCGGGTCGTCCAGCCGAACTGGTCGTAGCGATACCGCCAGATCAGCCCGCCGATCAGCACCAGCAGGGTCAGGTAGGGCAGCACGCCCCACAACAGCAGGTCCATCTCAACTCCTCTGCAGTTCGGGCGTGGGCATGGCGGGCATGCCGAGGAACGCGGCGGTCGGTTCTGCCCCGTACGGTTCGAGTCCGACGGCCTCGACCGGCTGGACGGCTCGGACGAGCGCCTGCACGTCGGCCCGGGTGGCCGGGGATTCGCCGGGCAGGGTGGCGCAGACGGCCCGCAGCACGCCGACGTGCGGCAGGTCGTCGTCCTCCAGGCCGAGCCGTAACAGTTCCAGGCTGGGACGCCACTGCTGCAGCAGCTCGGCGCCCCGCTCCGGGTCGTGGACGGCGAACTCGAGCACCATCGGCAGGTGGTCGGGCAGCTCGCCGCCGGTGTCCACCAGCAGTCCCGAGTCGCGGTAGACCTTCTTGAAGCGGGCCAGCACCTCACCGCGGCGCCGGGTGTCGCCCTCGGTCCAGTAGGTCAGGTGCAGGGCGTGCCGACGGGACAGGTCGAACTCCTGGACGTGGAACGACTGCAGCGTGATCAGGTCGGAGGACCGCAGATGCCCCAGCACGTCCGCGAACTCGGCGGCGGCCGGGGTGCCGGCCAGCGCCGCCTCGATGGTGTCGAGCGAATCGAGCAGTGCCTCGTCCGGGTAGGAGAGCACCAGCGCCGCCGCCTGGTAGATCACCGCGGTGCTCATGACGGCTGCCCCGTCTCGGAGGAGTCGTCGGCCGTCTGGCGTAGCCGGGACGCGTTGAACAGTTCCAGCGCGACCGGCACCGGGCGTCCGGACGCCTCACCGAACGGCCCTGACTCGAACATCCCCGGGCCCTCCTCGAAGTCGAGCGAGCAGCCCATCTCTTCCAGGTTGTGGGCCTGCTCGATGTGCGCCTTCGGGATGACGTAGCGCTCGTCGTACTTGGCGATCGCCAGCAGCCGGTACATCTTCTCGATCTCGGCACCGGTCATCCCGACCGCCGTGGCCAGTTCCTCGTCGCGGCCCAGATCGAGGGTGACGCCACGCATGTAGGAGCGCATCGCGGCCAGCTTCTGCAGCACCTTGGTGACCACCTCGGTGTCGCCGGCGGTGAACAGCTCGGCCAGGTACTCCACCGGAATGCGCAGCTCGTCGATCGCCCCGAACAGGTTGTTGGCCTGCTCGCCGTCGTGACCCTGGCTCTTCAGCAGGTCGACCACCGGCGACAGCGGCGGGATGTACCAGACCATCGGCATCGTCCGGTACTCCGGATGCAGCGGCAGGGCGACCTTGTAATCCTTGAGCAGCGCGTAGATCGGTGACCGCTTGGCGGCGTCGATCCAGTCCTCGGGAATGTCGGCGGCTCTGGCGGCCGCCTCGACCGCCGGATCGTGTGGGTCGAGGATCACATCCAGCTGCGCCTGATAGAGGTCCTTCTCGTCCTTGGTCGCGGCGGCCGCGGTGACGGCGTCCGCGTCGTAGAGGATGATCCCGATGTAGCGCAGCCGGCCCACGCAGGTCTCCGAGCACACCGTCGGCAGCCCCACCTCGAGCCGCGGGTAGCAGAAGGTGCACTTCTCGGCCTTGCCGGAGCGGTGGTTGAAGTAGATCTTCTTGTACGGGCAGCCGGTGATGCATTGCCGCCAGCCGCGGCAACGGTCCTGGTCGACCAGCACGATGCCGTCCTCGGCGCGTTTGTAGATCGCGCCCGAGGGACACGACGCCATGCACGACGGGTTCAGGCAGTGCTCGCAAATCCGTGGCAGGAAGAACATGAAGCTCTTCTCGTACTCGAACTTGATCTGGGCGTTCGCCTCGGCGCGCAGCTTCTCGATCACCGGGTCGACCTCGCCGGTGGCATAGGTGCCGCCCAGCGAGTCGTCCCAGTTCGCCGACCATTCGATGGTGGTGTTCTTGCCGGTGATCAGCGACTTCGGACGGGCCACCGGGAAGTCGTCGCCCAGCGGCGCCTTCACCAGGTTGTCGTAGTCGTAGGTCCACGGCTCGTAGTAGTCGGCCATCTCGGGCTGCACCGGCGAGGCGAAGATGCTGAACAGCTTCTGGAACCGGCCGCCGGACCGCAGCTTCAGCCGTCCGGACGCCGTCCGCACCCAGCCGCCGCGCCACTTGGCCTGATCCTCGTAGCGGCGCGGGTAGCCCAGGCCCGGGCGGGTCTCGACGTTGTTGAACCAGACGTATTCGGTGCCGGCCCGGTTCGTCCAGGCCTGCTTGCAGGTCACCGAGCAGGTGTGACACCCGATGCACTTGTCCAGGTTCATCACCATGCCGACCTGCGCCATCACCCTGACTGGTTTGGCCATCAGTACTGCACCTCCTGCGAGCGGCGGCGGACGGTCGAGACGATGTCCCGCTGCACGCCGGTGGGGCCGAGATAGTTGAACGCGTAGGCCAGATGGGCGTAGCCGCCGATCAGGTGGGTCGGCTTCATCAGGATCCGGGTCACCGAGTTGTGGATGCCGCCGCGGCGTCCGGTGGCCTCCGACTTGGGAATGTCGATGGTCCGCTCCTGGGCGTGCTGGACGAAGCAGACGCCGTCCGGCAGCTTGTGGCTGACCACCGCGCGGGCGACGAAGACGCCGTTGGCGTTGGTCAACTCGATCCACTCGTTGTCCTTGACCCCGATCGAGTTGGCGTCGTTGACGCTCAGCCAGGCCTGCGGGCCACCGCGTCCGAGACTCAGCATGAACAGGTTGTCCTGGTATTCGGAGTGGATCGACCACTTGTTGTGCACCGTCAGGTAACGCAGCACGATCGCCTTCTCACCGTTCGGCCCGAGTTCCGGCTCACCGAAGGCGCGGCTCATGTCCAGCGGCGGACGGAAGGTCGGCAGCTGCTCGCCGGCATCGATGATCCAGTCGTGGTCGATGAAGAAGTGCATCCGGCCCGACAACGTATGCCACGGCTTGAGTCGTTCGGTGTTGATGGTGAACGCGGCGTAGCGGCGTCCGCCCGTCTCCGAACCGGACCATTCCGGTGAGGTGATCACCGGCTGCGGTGAGGCCTGGGTGGAGGCGAAGGTGATGATCTTCTCCTCCGAGCCCTCGGAGAGATCAGCCAGCTTGCGCCCGGTCTTGCGTTCCAGGTCACGGAAGCCGTGGGTGGCGAGTTCGCCGTTGGTGGTGCCCGAGCAGGTCAGGATCGCCTCGGCGAAGCGCTGGTCGGTGTCGATCGCCGGACGCCCGGCGGCCGGGCCGTCCGGCATCACGCCGTGCAGCCGGGCCAGCCGGTTCACCGGACCGGTCATGTCGTAGTTGATGTTCTTCACCGTGAAGCCGAGCCGGTCGGCCAGCGGGCCGACGCTGGACAGCTTGTCGGCGATCGCGGTGTAGTCGCGTTCGACCACCGCCAGTACCGGCGCGTTCTGTCCCGGCACGCAGGGCAGGTCGGTGCCGCGCCAGTCGGGGACGACGCCGCCGGGCTGGGCGATCTGGCCGGGGGTGTCGTGTTGCAACGGGACGGCGACCAGGTCGGAACGGGTACCCAGATGCTTCTTAGCCAGCGTGCTGACCGCGCGGGCCAGCGTGTGGAAGACGTCGAAGTCGGTGCGGGCCTCCCAGGGCGGGTCGATCGCCGGGGTGAAGGCATGCACGAACGGGTGCATGTCGGTGGAGGAGATGTCGTGCTTCTCGTACCAGGTGGCGGCCGGGAAGACGATGTCGGAGAGCAGCGTCGTCGAGGTCATCCGGAAGTCGGCGCTGATCAGGAGGTCGAGCTTGCCCTCGGGTGCCTCGTCGCGCCACTTCACGACCTTGGGGTGCCGGTCGGCGCCGTGGTCGTTCGGCATCAGGTTGTTGTGCGTGCCGAGGAGGTGCTTCAGGAAGTACTCGTTGCCCTTGGCCGAGGAACCCATGATGTTGGAGCGCCACACGATCATCGTCCGCGGCCAGTTCTCCGGCGCGTCGATGTCCTCCAGTGCCGACTTCAGCTCACCGGATTTCAGCTTGCCGGCGATCCAGTCCTGGACGGTGTCGGCCTCGCCCCGCTCCACCGCCGCCTTGGCCTCGTCGGCCAGGTCGAGCGGGTTGCGGTCGAACTGTGGGTAGAACGGCATCCAGCCGAGCCGGTTCGACAGCGCCAGTGCGTCGGCGGTGTGCAGGCCGTTGAGCTTGCCGGTGGACAGCGGCGAGGTGATGGTGTCGGCCGAATAGCCGTCGGTGCGCCACTGGTCGGTGTGCATGTACCAGTAGCCGGTGCCGATCACGGTGCGCGGCGGACGGCTCCAGTCCAGCGCGTTGGCCAGGTTGAACCAGCCGGTCATCGGACGGCACTTCTCCTGGCCGACGTAGTGCGCCCAGCCGCCGCCGTTGCGTCCGATCGAGCCGGTCAACATCAGTAGCGCGATGATCGCCCGGTAGGTGACGTCGGCGTGGAACCAATGGCAGATACCGGCACCGATCAGGATCATCGTGCGGCCCTTGGAGACCTCGGAGTTGTTGGCGAACTCGCGGGCGATCCTGAGACAGGCTTCCGCCGGCACCGAGGTGATCGCCTCCTGCCAGGCCGGGGTGTAGGGAGTGTCGGCGTCGTCGTACCCGGACGGCCAATGCCCCGGCAGCCCGTCGCGTCCGACGCCGTACTGAGCCAGCATCAGGTCGAGCACGGTGGTGACCAGATGCTCGCCGACGCGCTTGGTGGGGACGCCACGGCGAATGATGCTGCCCTCGCCGCGCGGATCCTCGAAGCACGGCAGGGCGATCTCGGCCGGCTCGTACTCGCCGGTCTCCAGCAGGGACAGCGCCGGGTCGAGGTCGCCCAGCACCAGGTTCCAGTTGCCCGGGCCGTCCTCGGAGTAGCGGTAACCCATCGACCCCTTCGGCACCGCCGGGGCGTTCGTCGCGGCGTCCCAGATCACGGTCTTGAACGCGTCGTGCTTGGTGCCGGAGCCCATCCCCAGATCTTCGGCAGTCAAGAACTTCGACGCGGTCAGCCCGTGGCCGTCCGGGTGTTCGACGAGCTTCACCAGCATGCCCAGGTCGGTGTACTGCCGGACGTAGTCGCGGAAGAACGGGGTCTGCTTCTCGACGTAGTGCTCTTTGAGGATCACATGCCCCATCGCCATCGCCAGGGCGGCGTCGGTGCCGGCCTGGGCGGGCAGCCACTCGTCGGCGAACTTCACGTTGTCGGCGTAGTCGGGGGCGACGGTGACCACCTTGGTGCCGCGGTAGCGCACCTCGGCCATCCAGTGCGCGTCCGGCGTCCGGGTGACCGGAATGTTGGAGCCCCACATCATCAGGTAGGTGGAGTCCCACCAGTCGCCCGACTCGGGCACGTCGGTCTGGTCGCCGAAGACCTGCGGCGAGGCCACCGGCAGGTCGGCGTACCAGTCGTAGAACGACGCCATCGCGCCGCCGATCAGGTGGTTGAACCGGGTGCCGATGGCGTGGCTGACGATCGACATCGCCGGGATCGGGCTGAACGACACGCAGCGGTCGGGGCCGTAGTTCTTGATCGTGTTCACATAGGACGCCGCGGCGATCTCGACCGCCTCGGCCCAACTCATCCGGACGAGGCCGCCCTTGCCGCGAGCCTGCTGGTAGCGGCGGCGCTTGGCTGGATCGGTGGAGATTTCGCGGAAGGCCTCGACAGGGTCACCCAGCCGCTTCTTGGCCTCCCGGTACATCTCCAGCAGCACGCCGCGTCCGTACGGGTAGCGGACCCGGGTGGGGCTGTAGGTGTACCAGGAGAACGCGGCCCCGCGGGGACAGCCGCGGGGCTCGTACTCGGGACGATCGGGACCGGTGGAGGGGTAGTCGGTCTGCTGCGACTCCCAGGTGATGATGCCGTCCTTGACGTACACCTTCCACGAGCACGAACCGGTGCAGTTCACCCCGTGGGTGGAGCGAACCACCTTGTCATGGCTCCATCGGTCGCGATAAAAGACGTCGCCTTGACGACCGCCCTCACGGAAAACGGCGCGACCGTCGGACGTCTCGTCCCACTTGGTGAAGAACCGGCCCAGCTTGAGCAGCGCATCGGCTGCCGGACCGTCCAGTTGTGCCTGCCCAGTCGTCATGACGCTTGCATACCAAGCGGACTCGCGCCTTGTCTTTTTTTTCACAAGAATGTTGCTAAAACACCTGGTGAGGCATCGGCGGTGGCCGTTTCGAGTCGTTGCCGGAGGCTCCGCACTTGCCGTCAAATCGACTGAGTTGTTCCGCATTTGCTGGCGTACGTGGGTTGTGGAACTGCCGCACAGTCTCTTGATCACCTCGGGGCGAGCCGTCCAAAATGGGGGCCATCCAGGAGGATGGCGCTCCGCGCGGCCCGGTGCCGGGGGCCATGATCCGACGGGGAGGCAGTCATGTGGTCACGTCTACACGCCGCCGACGACAGGCTTTCGGAGATTGCCGTGGCCGCGTCCCGCCGCGGGCGGGTGATCGTCGTCGGTGTCGGGCCCGGTGATGGCACGATCTGGCGATCGGAGCGGGAGTTCGGGCGCCGTTGGACGTCCTGGGCCACCATCGCGACACCTCCAGGGCTTCTCGCCCGCGACGTTGCCGTTGCTGCCGGTCGCGACGAGCGCTTCGGGGTGGCGTGTGTCGATGTCGTTGGCCGGCTCTGGTGGTGTGAGGAGACTGCCGCGGGAAGCGACGCCTGGAGTGGGTGGCAGCGAATCGGTGACGGAACGACGGCGACCTCGTGCGCCGTGGCCATCACCCCGGGCGGGCGTGTCGACGTGGTAGTGGCGCAGGCCGGACCACTCGCGACCCTCGGCGCGGTCCATCGCAACGCGGACGCCACATCATGGTCGGCATGGTCAACGCTGCCGTACCTGGGCTACAGCCTGACCCGACCGCAGCTGGTGGTCGACGGCAACGACACCCACGTCGTCACGTTGGCTGAACCGCAGTTCTCGGTGTCGGCGCGCCCGCCGGTCATCCTGCACGCCGCGCGGCGGGGAGATCAGGCTGCGTTCGACGCTTGGACGATACCCGCGGGCGCACCGCCGACGACGGGTTCGCCCGTCCGCGCCGTCTCCGCGACCGCTCTGTCGCGTGGTGGCGTCGCGATTGCCGCCCTCACCGACGACGGCGCGGCTTGGTACGTCAGCACGGTGGAGCCGACGTGGCGCCAGCTCCGGCTGCGTGACGAGTCCATCGAGGTGCCCTGGGTGCCGTGGCAGCCAACGAGGATTCGGCTCGCCTCGACATCGGACGGGCGGGTCCATCTCGTCGCAGGAACCGACCAGAACAGATGGCAGCATGCCTGGTCGGCGCCGAGCAGCACCGCCACGTGGTCACCGTGGCTTCCGCTCTTCGTCCCGGGCGATCGACTGGCCCGGCTCGCGGTGAGCGCGGTGATCGGGAGCGAGTTGGTTGGCGTCGGCATCGGACCGGGGAACCTGCAGGTATGGCGTGCCACGGTGTGGGGTCATGAGTTGCGGGTTCACGTCATTGCCCTCGAGGACGATGACGGGCAGCGGCGTTCCACTGTCACCGCGACCGATGCGGCTCACGCACTCGAAGCTGCCCAACGGGTCTTCGACAGCACCGGGATTCGCCTCGTGCTCGATGGATTCGAACGCCGGGCAAGCACGCAGTTGAATCGTGCCCTCGGCTTCAACGACCACACCCGTCCGACGGGCAACGCCATCGCGGCGACCTTCCCGCGGCGGATGGTGGTGCTGCTCCGGCACGGGACGGGAGGCGAGCGTGACCCCACCGGGAACGGCAACGCTGCGCCGCCACCGGGCATCGGGCCCCGCCGACCGGATGTTCCCGACGTCGACCAGCACTACGTTTCCCTGCCCTCAGTGGCACACGCGCTCGGCGATACCTTCGTGGCGCACGAGGTCGGCCACTACTTGGGATTGCACCACACGCATGTCGGGTGGGGACCCGGCTACCCGGTCTATCTGGTTGAGTCCCCGACGAGGGCACAGGCTGAGGACGCGATCCGTGCGTATGCGATCAAGGCCGGAAAGCTCCGGATCGAGGCGTTCGACGGCGATGGGATCGACGACACACCCCCCGATCCGGGAGCGCCGCTGTTCGAGAGTATCCTCGGGCCCGGCGCCGGCGTGTCCGCCTGCGGCGACGCGGCGAAGGCGACGGTGCGCATCCCCATTCCGCCGATCGGCACCTTTCCACCGACCTCGATCGATCTCAACTTCGCTCCGGACACCAGGAACGTCATGAGCTACTACCGCGGCTGCCCCGGCGCCCCCGGCCAGCCGCTCAAGGAGTTCAGTCCCGGCCAGATCGTCCGGATGCACCAGACGCTCCGTCACCCGCAGCGCAAGCACCTGCTGGGCTGGTGAACGCGGCGAGTCAGGCGGGGCCCGAGCCCGTCGTTGCCGCGGGCCAGTAGTGGTCCTCGTTCAGGACGCGGGCACCGAAGATCGCCTGGCCGACCCGGACGCAGGTCGCGCCCTCCTCGATGGCGAGTTCGTAGTCGCCGGACATGCCCATAGACAGCTCGCCGGGACCGATCAGCTCCGGATCGGCGTCCCGGGCGAGGTTGCGCAGCTCGCGCAGCCGGACGAAACAGGCACGCACTCGTTCCATGTCGGAGGTGAACAGCGCGAGGGTCATCAGGCCCTGCACCTTCAGGCTCGCGTAGTGCGGCAGCTGGCGCAGGAACGCCGGCACCTCTTCGGGCGGTAGGCCGTACTTGGACTCCTCGGCGGAGGTGTTCACCTGGACGTAGACGTCCAGCGACCGGCCGGCGGCCTGCAGCCGACGGTCGAGCGCCTCGGCGACCCGCAGGCTGTCCAGGGCCTGGAACTCGGCGGCGAAGGCGGCGACGTCGCGGGCCTTGTTGGTCTGCAGATGCCCGATCACCGACCAGGCCACGTCTTCGTCGATCAGGTTGGCGTGCTTACGCTTGGCTTCCTGCACCTTGTTCTCGCCGAGTTGGTGCATGCCGGCGGCGATGGCGCTGCGAACGCGCTCCTCCGGCACGGTCTTGCTGACCGGCAGCAGTCGCACCTCGCTGGGGGACCGGCCGGCCCGCTCGGCTGCCGCGTCGATCCGGGCCCGTACCGCGTCCAGGGCGCGGCGAAAGTCCTCGACGGAGTGCGCGGTCGGGTAGTTCGGTGAGTCGGACGGCAACGCTGGCATGACACCACGTTAGAGGTGCCGCAGGTAGCGCTGTCGAGTACGGCGTTGATCTGGGCTAAGTGCCGCCGACTTCGCCTAGCCGCGGAACCCCTTGGTGCGGCGGTCCCCAGTTCCGCGCGCGGCAGCGGCGAGGGAGAATGGGGTCATGCACAGGGATGATCCGGTCCGGATGAACCGGATGCGGCAGTGGTTGACCCGGGTCGCCACCGAACTCGGCCTCGACCCGGCGGTCGTTCTCGACCATGAAGAGGAACTGCTCGCCATGGTCTCTTCGGTTGCGCACGTGCAGTCCCGGCCCGGTGCCCCGCTCAGCGCTTTTCTTGCCGGCGTCGCGGTCGGACGCGGCGCCGCGGCGTCCGAGGTGGTCGGACGAGTCACGGTTTTGGCTAAGGCGCCGTGACCGACGCCACCATCGCTGGTTGAGCTTGTCGAAACCCGGTGCCAGCGCGATGCCGTCCGAGGTCTCGACCGGCCGCTAGAGAACACTGATCAGTGCAACCACCGCTGGTTGAGCCTGTCGAAACCCCTTGCCAGCGCCAGGTTATCCCAGGTCTCGACAAGCTCGACCAACGAAAGTCCGTGGTTCCTAGATCGGCAGCCGGGCGTCCAGGCGCCAACCGCCGCCCTGCCGTGGTCCGGCGGATGCCCAGCCTCCCAACTCCTCTGCCCGCTCGGCCACGAAACGGAGTCCGGCGCCCGGCCGATAGCCGGTCGATGTCCGCCCGTCGTCGTCCACGGTGATCGCCAGTTCGTCCGCGGCCGGGGCAAGCCGGACGCGGACCCGGCCGGCTGCGGCGTGGCGTCGTGCGTTGGTGATCCCCTCGGCGGCGATCCGGTATGCGGCCAGTTCGACGGCCGGGCTGAGCGGCGGCAGGGCGTCCGCCTGCACGGTGACCTCCGGCGTACCGTCACGGCACAACTCGGTGAGGGCGGCGACCAGCCCCTTCTCGTCGAGGGCGAGCGGACGCAGGCCGTAGACCACCCGGCGCACGTCGTCCAGTGCGGTGGCGACGTCGCCGCGGGCGGAGCGCAGGATCTCGCGGGCCCGTCCGGGGTCGGTCTCGATCAGGTTCGTCGCGGCGTCGATGTACATCGCCGCCCCGGTCAGGGTGGGGCCGAGCCCGTCGTGCAGTTCCCGATGCAGCCGTTGCCGTTCCCGCTCCCGCGCTTCCGCGGCCTGGGCCCGGGCCTGACGCACCTCGGCGATCAAGCGCCGCTCGCGCAGGACGGCGTCGACGGCACCGCCGACCAGGCCGAGCACCTTGCGGTCGGCCTCGTGCAGGCGACGTTCGCCGGCGCGCAGGGTCACCACGAAGTGGGCGTCCGTGCCGATCGGAAGCACCGCGTGGATCGGGTCGTCCGGCTCCTCGCCAGCTTCTGCCAGGGTCCCCTCGGAGGCGATCAGGGCGAGCCGCGGTAGCCGCATGCTCTGCCGCACCTCGGCGACCAGGCCGTTCAACCCGTCCGCCGACCGCGCGTTGGTCGCGACGGCCACCGGGTCGTCCCGGCGGCCGAACAGAGCCCGGGACGCGACCCGCTGTAACAGCTGTCGCAGCGGCACGAACACTATCGCGACGCAGACGGCGGCGACCAGCGTGGCGGTCCGGTCGGCGCTCGGTGGCAGGACCAGCGCCAGCCCCGCGACGAGTCCGGCGAACAGTGCCGCGATCAGGGTGATCAGGGTGCCGTAGAGCAGGGTGCGGGACAGCACGAACCGGATGTCGAGCAACCGGTACCGCACGATCGCGATCGCGATGGCGAGTGGGATCAGGACGACGCTGAGCAGCGCCAGGATCGGCCCGTCGCCGGTCAGCGCGCGCGGCAGATTGATCACCAGCATCGCGACCAATGCGAGCAGCAGCCAGAGCAGCTGGCGGCGGACCTGCTCGTCGCCCCGCCGGTAGCGCAGGATCAGCGAACCGAGGACGAGGGGCATCGCCGGCATGCCCAGCCAGCCGACGGCGGTCTCGAGGTCCGCCATCGGGATGCCTTCGATCGCGAACAGTGGACGCGACGCCGGTTCGCCGGCCACGACGTCGTAGGGGTTGATCAGGCTCAGCACCAGGCCGAGGACGCCGAGCGCGACGAGATAGCCGGCCACCGGTCGCCACCATCGGCCCGGGAGGTGGCCGTCCGGGAAGAGCAGCAGGGCGAGCAGCGCCAGTGACGGCAGCCCGAGGCTCCAGGTACCGAGGTGGAAGCCGGCGATCAGCCGGGTGAGTGCTGGCGGCCAGTCGAGGGCGAGGCCGAGCCGGAGGGTCGGACCGAGCGCGGCCGAGATCAGGTGGGACAGCCCGGCGACGGCGAAGATCGGGCCGACCGCGTTCCGGGGCCGATACCAGCCGATCGGGACACCGGAGCCGACCAGGGCGAGCCCGATGGCCACGTTGGTGAGCGTGTAGCTGTCGACCCAGTCGTCCCAGCCCCAGCCGATCGCGACCGCCGACCCCACCGCACTCGTGGTCAGGATGACCGCCAGCAGGCAGCTGGCGATCGTCCAGTGCGCCGGGGCGGGCGCGGGTCGTGCGCCGAGCACCTCCATGGACTCATTGTCGCGGCGCGTTCCGGGCGGCGCGTGGGGGCGTGGCCCCAGCCGGGTGGGTGCCGGGCCGCAGGAACCGGCGCCTCGGGATTCCCGCCGGCCCGGGATTCGGGCCCCGGGCGCGGCGCGCCACGTCGGCGGAGGGTAGCCGTAGCCGTGGCGCAGACGGCGCCACCTCGAGGAACGGAACGAACCATGTCTGCTATTGCAATCGACTGGAACCAGTCATGAACGCCGCTGAACAGCCGCGGGATCTTCGCCGGTTCCGGCGGGTGGTGGGGGCCGTCCTGATGCCGATCGGTCCGGCGATCGTCGCCGTCCTGAGGCTGATCAGCCAGGACGACACCCATCTCGGCGAGTCGATTGCCGCGAACCCGGACGCCCAGCTCTGGTACGGGGTGGCCGGTTGGCTGGTGCTGTTCACCCTGGTGCCGGGTGCCTACGCGGCGGTGCACCTGGCGCGGCGACGCCGTCCGGTACTGGCCGCCTGGACGGCCGCCGTCCTGATCCCCGGCTACCTGGGGATGACGGCCTTGATCGCGCCCGGAACGGCGGCCCACGCCGGTCTCGCGATCGGGTTGACGCCCGCGGTGGCGACGGAGTTGGCCGACGCGGCGTTCGGGGCGCCCGGGGTGGCGGTTCCGGTGCTGGTGTTCGTGGTCGGTCACATCGTCGGAGTGGCCCTGCTCGGCGTCCTGGCGATCCGGGCCCGGCTGCTGCCGGTGGCGTTCGGGGTGGCCCTCGCGGCGTCCCAGGTCGTGCATCTGATCGCCACGGTCCTGGGGCTGCCGTGGCTCGACTTCCTCGGCTGGGGGACGACGGCGCTCGGCATGGGCATGCTGGGCTGGCGAATGCTGCACACCCCCGACGACGAATGGGACCTGCCGCCGGAGGCGGTCTCCGATTCCGCGGAGTTCCCGTCCGCGACGACCGCCGGAGTCAATGCGGGCTGAACGAAGCGCCATCAACCCGACCCCGCTGATTGAGCCTGTCGAAACCTTTGCGTGGTGAACCGGAGGGTCTCGACAAGCTCGACCAGCGAACATCGGGCGACGGAAGCGCTCCCTTAGCGACCCAGGCCGAGGCCGGCCTCGCGGGCCCGCACGATCGCCTCGGCCCGCGAGGCGACGCCGAGTTTGAGGAAGATCGCCGAAATGTGATTGCCGACCGTCTTTGGCGCGATCTCGAGCCGTTCGGCGATCACGGCATTCGAGACGCCCCGGGCGAGCAGCTCGGTGACCTCCCGCTCGCGCTCGGTGAGCTGCGGCAATGGTTTCGGTGCCGATGCCGAGCGCTGCAGAATCCGTTCGACCACGCCGGGGCTGAAGATGGTGGCGCCCGCGGCGACCGTGCGAATCGCGCGCTCGATCTCCTCCTGCTCGGCACCCTTGAGCAGGTAGCCGCGGGCGCCTGCGGCGAGGGCATCGGTGATCAGCGACTCCTCGTCGAACATGGTGAGGATCAGGATCGCCGTGCCGGGGTAGCCGGCGGTGATCCGGCGGACGGCCTCGACGCCGTCCATTCCGGGCATGCGCAGATCCATCACCACCACATCGGGTTTGAGCAGCGCGACCTCACGGAGCGCCGCCGCACCATCGCCCACCTGCCCGACGACGGTGATCCCGGGGAGCGTGTCCAGCAGCGCGACCAGCCCGCCGCGGACGACCGGATGATCGTCGACGAGCAGCACACGCGTGGACGCCATGCCTCGATTGTCGGCTTTCTGACCGGCGGCGGCATAGGGGCCCGACCCTATGCCCTATGCCCTCGGCGTTCGGGCCGGGTCAGGTGCGAGCGATCAGCAGGTAGCTGAAATAGACGACGTAACCGGCCACCATCCAGATGCCTTCCGCTCGGGAGAGCCGCTTGCCGGTGAGGAACAGCGGGATGCACATCAGGCAGACGATCACCATGATCGGCAGGTCGATGTGCAGCAGGTAGGTGTCGATCGGACCGGAGCCGTTGGCGACCAGCACCGGCACACCGAGGATCAGGGTGAGGTTGTAGACGCTGGAACCGATCAGGTTGCCGACGGCGATGTCGCGATCGCCGCGCACCGTCGAAACCAGGGCGGTGACCAGCTCGGGCGCCGAGGTGCCGATAGCCACCACGGTGAGGCCGATGAAGGCGTCCGAGACCTCGAACATCCGGGCCAAATCCTCCGAGCCGCGGACCAGCCAATCGGCGCCGACCACGATGATCGCGATACCCACGACCAACAGCAGCGAGAACCACAGCACGCGTGCGCGGGCGTACTCGGTGGGGGCGCTGACCCGGGGCTCCACCGCCACGTCGACTGCGAGTCCGTCCGATCTTCCGGCGTTCTCGGCGGCGAACCTGGCTTCGACCGCCAGCTCGTCGGCGAGTCCGTCCCACCTGCCGGCGTTCTCGCGCCGGGTCCACCAGCCCAATGCGACGGTGTAGGCCACGGCGGCGATCACCAGCGGGATGCCCTCCCAGGCCTGCAGCGCCCCGTCCAGGCTGAGCACGTAGACCAGGACCGCCACGATCGCCATCCCGGGCAGGTCGAGGACCAGCGTGCGGCGCTCGAAGTCGATCGGGCGTAGCACCGCGCACAGGCCGAGGATGAGCAGGATGTTGACGATGTTGGTGCCGGCGATGTTGCCGACCGCGAGCGAGCCGGCGTTCACTTTCATCGCGTCGATGCCGACGGCGAGTTCGGGTGCGCTGGTGCCGATGGAGACCACGGTGAGGCCGATGATCATCGGTGGAATGCCCAGCCGGCCTGCGAGCAGCGACCCGTACCGGACGACCAGTTCCGCGCCGACGATGAGCAGCAGAAGGCCGCCGATCACTAACAGCACGGGAACCATGGCTCACCCTAGCGGGCCGGCCGAGCCGTGCGCTGCGCGGCGCCGGTCGGGGCAGCCAAGTCGTTGCGCCGAACCGACATCGGACGGATCGTGGTCGGCCGGGCCGATCTCGCGGTGATCGAGGCGCCCGCCCATCTTCACCTCGGGTAGCGACCAGCGGTTCCGCTCGTGCGCAGCGTCGAAGGAGGGAGGTCTCGCGCCCGACTCGAGCTACACGTACCGTCAGCCCTCGACGGTAGGTCCAGGGTGTGTGGGATATTTTCCCGAGTGGCAACTCGGGACGGCCGTCCTCACCCGAGCGACGGTGTGGACGTTCTGTTCCCCTACCCAGACCGTCTGTTCTCCTGCCCAGACCGTCGGAGGAGATTGGGAGGAGATATCGGTGGCCGTGACCTCGTCGTCGCTGAGATTCGGGTTGCTCCTCGCCAGCGCGTCCGGCTTTCTGGACGCGTACACGTTCCTCGTCCGCGGGGGCGTCTTCGCCAATGGGCAGACTGGCAATGTCGTACTGATGGCGGTCAGCCTGGCACTCGGGAACTGGGCGCAGGCAGTCGCACATCTATGGCCAATACTCGCGTTCAGCGTCGGAATCGCGATCGGAACCTATGTGAAGCGCGGACGGGCAGACGCTGTCCTCGCTTATCCGGTCCGTTGGACGGTTGCAGTGCAGGTGCTCGTCCTGGTGATCGTCGGCTTCGTCCCCCAGTCAGCGCCGTCGGCAGTCGTGACACTCCCGCTCGCCTTCATCTCAGCACTGCAGTTCGAGTTGTTTCGAAGCATCGGCAACCTCGCCTACGTGACCATAGCCACGACCGGGAACCTGGCCCGATGGGTGGAAGCAGCGTACGGCAGGGTGGCTCGCGAACCCGACTCGGGTCTGGGCTTTCGGATATACACCTACGTGGTCAGCGCATTCGCCGGAGGCGCCATCGGGGGTGCCTTCGTATCCAGGTCTCTGGGCGTGTGGGCAAGTTGGGTGCCGGCCGCATTGATCGGGGTGGCATTGCTGCTGTTCCTGCTCGATGACCGCGCCGAGCGGAGACGTGGCTCACCGTCCAACTGAAGTGAGCCGGCACCCATGAACGAGACTGTTCTGAAACGAACAGCAGCCGAGGGGAGAGGCGTAGCCGTGACTCACGACGCAACGGGTGAGGTGCTGGCCGAGCTGGCCACCCTCGACGACCCCAAGATCCGCGAAGTCAATCGTCGGCACCGTGACGACCATGGAGTGAAGCTGAGCGATCTCCGGGCCGTGGCCAAACGGCTCAAGGTGCAGCCTGATCTGGCCCGCGATCTGTGGGCGACCGGCGACGCCGCCGCGCGGCTGCTGTCGATCCTGATCTGCCGTCCGCGGGCGTTCACCGCCGCCGAGTTGGACGCGATGCTGCGCGAGTCGGGCACGCCGAAGGTGCAGGACTGGCTGGTCAACTACGTGGTGAAGGTCAACCGGCACTCCGATGAGCTGCGGCAGTCCTGGCTGGCCGACCCGGATCCGACGGTCGAGAGTGCCGGTTGGGCGCTGACCGCCGAGCGGGTCGCCAAGAAGCCGGACGGTCTCGACCTCGACGGTCTGCTCGACACCATCGAGGCGCGAATGAAGGACGCGCCGGACCGGCTGCAGTGGGCGATGAACCACTGCCTGGCCCAGATCGGCATCTCCCACCCAGCCCAGCGCGCCCGAGCGGTCGAGATCGGCGAGCGCCTGGAAGTGCTCAAGGACTACCCGACACCACCGAATTGCACGTCGCCGTTCGCCCCAATCTGGATAGCTGAGATGGTCCGCCGTCACGGCGTCGCCTGAACCCGCCGGACCGTCCGAACAGCGCGGCAGGACAGCTCGTCCGATGATGTTCGGTAACCTGCAACGGTGTTGATCATCGCTCTGCTGCTCTTCGGCATGATCGTCGGTGCCCTGGCTCAGCTCATCCTCGGCCGTAGCCGCCGATCCATTGACTGGACACTCGCGGTGGTGACCGGTCTGGTCGGATCATTCGTCGGAGGCTTGCTGATCAGCCTGCTGTCGGGTGACGGCTTGGAGCTGCGCGCATCCGGCCTGATCGGATCGCTCGTCGGTGCGCTGATCCTGACCGCCGGCTGGCAGTGGTGGAAGCGACGCGACGCGTAGTCACTTGTCGTTGAACCAACCAGGCGCCAACTCTAATCGCTGGTGCGCTGCTCCGGAGCCGGTTCCCGGGCAGCTGCCCGGCCGGTGGGTGTCACGCGAGCGGTCCCGCCCCTCACCGCGGTCGTTGGTAGCGTCCGGCTGTGACGAATGGCCGGCTCAGCCGAGAGCAGTTTTACGGAACCTTGGCGGCTATGGACGAGGCAGCGCTCCAAAAGGCGTTGTGGACCTTGTATTGGCGCGGTTCGGCGCCCATCCAGCAGCGAATCCTGGCGATCATCGATCCGGCCGCGGAACCCACAAAGAACGGTGCCAATCGCGCCGACGCCGAGACACTGCTGGCCGAGGTCACGGAGTTTACGACGCTGGCGCGCAAGGGCGCCTACCTCGCCGTCGACCGCCGCGTGACACCCAAGCAGCGGACGCGGTGGCGCTACACCTTCCAGCGGCTCGCAAAGTCAGCGACGGACGGCCTCGTCGGCCGCGATGTCGACGCTGCGGCATCGGCGATGACAATGCTGATCGACCTCGCAAACGACATGCGCAACGTCGACTACTTCCGGTCCGACGATCCTGTGGCGGCGGCCCGGTTCGTGGTCTCGGACTCCGCGGCAGCGATGTGGTCGGCGATTCGACGGGAACAAGGTCTGGGCGCATTCTGCGAACAGGCGTCCGGCCAGTTGCTGCGGTGGGAGTCGGCCTATGGATGGACTCGTCGTGGCGAGGGTTGGGTAGCCGAACGGGAGGTCGCCCTAGCCGAGGTCGTCGCAGGCCGGCTACCCACCGCAGACGCATGGGGTGAGTTCGCCGACCACTACCTTCGTGCGCTCGGCAGGGTGGTGGACCCACGGAGTTCGAGGGAAGCGCGGCATGTTCGCCAGCTACGCCACGGTGACCTCCACCTGTGGCACGACATGCTGCGCAAGCGACTCGCTCACGGCGAGTACGAGGACCGGCTCGACGCCCTCGAGCGCCATCCTGCCCTTGACAATGGCTGATCGAAGCCTGCTTCCAGGCGAACACAGGACGCGGTCGAAACATGCGTGCCGGACTCGTGCGGCAACGGTCGCGGCCCCGTGACCAGGTGAGCCGCACGCGGTGAGTGGGTGAAACCTATTGTCGAGTTGCTGAGCAAATCAATGCCGCGACGGCTAAGAATGAAGGCTCGAAATCCACCACAGGCCGCCTCGGAATCCACCACCAGGACCGGGGACTGCCGGTCATCGACGAGCTACAGCGCGTCCCCGGGCTCGTGCTGGCACTCAAGCAAACTGTCGACCGGGATCCGCGACCCGGGCGGTTCCTCGTCAGCGGCCCGGCGACCTCCCCTTCGTCCTGCGAGTGATCGCGCCGTGAACGCCCGCGACGCCCGGCATCTCATGACCCTCCGCGACAAGCTCGGCACCCGCTTCGTGGGCGGCGTCCTCCTCCACACCGGGCGGACCTCGGCACCGTTCGGCGACCGGGTAACGGCCGCACCGCTCGACGTCCTCTGGAGGGCGTAGCCGGGACATCCGGCATGCCCTAATCGAATCATTCCGCCCTCGTCAGAGGGCGGAATCAGACTGGCGGAGGATACGAGATTCGAACTCGTGAGGGCGTGAACCCAACCCGCTTTCCAAGCGAGCGCCATAGGCCTCTAGGCGAATCCTCCGTCGAAGACGATACCGGCCCAGCGTGACCGTGGCCAAACCGCGACGGTCACGGCCGGTACGGTCATGGTCGGTAGACGCGGGTGTGTCCGTTCACATCGGTGTAGGCCACCTTGGTGATCAACCCGTCCTTGGCTTCGGCGTCCGTTCGGTTGCGGGCCACGAAAGCGACGGCGCCGTCCGGCTGCATGGTGCCGGTGGACACCTCTGCGCCGGGGGTGGCGACGGCTACTCGCGGGTCGCGTGCGCCGGGTGGCAGGATCCCGACGGCGAGCTGTTCCCATCCGCCGGTCGAACTCTTCCGCACGACCTGGATCTTCACCACGTTGCGGGCGGGGGTGTCCCGGATGCCGGTGAATCCCCGGCCATCCAATGCGTCGAAGAAGCTGACCACCTTCAGGCCCGGGTCGCGATAGACGGTCAGCGATGTGTCCGACAGTGTCACGACCGCGGTGGAGACGGTCGTTCCCGCGCTGCTGTGCAGCGAGCCGTCGCCCGCCCGCCAGATCAGGCCCTCGACCCAGTCCCGCGAACGCTGATCCCGCTGGGCGATCGTGACCACGACGGTCACGCCGACCGAAGACAAGAAGCCGGGTCGTGCCAGGTACGGGCCGACCGAGGTGCCCCGGGCGTGTGCGTCCACCCAGTCGACCCGTCCCGGGATCTGCCACAGCGTCAGCCGCGGCGAGATCGGGGTGCCGGTCGCGACCGTGCGGCTCAGGGGCACGGACGCCAGCCGTGTCTCCGGGTCCGATTCGTGCTGCCGTCCGGTCAGGGTGAGGACGCCGTCCGACTGCTTCGCGGTGAGCAACGCGTACGGCGAACGCGGCACGCTGCCCGGCTCCGTTTCGAACGTGACGGACGACGCCGCGTCCGCAACGCTCGGTGTGGACGCCGGGTCGGGACGCCGTTCGTGCTTCGCTGCGCGAGACCCGCCCAGCCCACGACGCCCACCACGACGGCCGCCGCGACCACGGCGAGGCACCGCTGCCGCGTCCGTGCCGTGCGCAGCCGGTGTCCGCGATGCACCAGGTCGTCGACATCCAGGTCGGCGGGCATCGTGTCGGCGGCGTCGTGCAGGTCGGCACGCAGCAACTCCTCGAGATCGGACATCACGAGTTCCTCCCATCCATCGGGGTGCACAGGGCACGGAGCGCGGCCAGTCCACGCGACGCGGCGGATTTCACGGCGCCGACGCCGATCCCGAGACAGGCGGCGGTATCGGTCTCCGAAAGGTCGTTGTAGTAGCGCAGCACGATGACGCGCCGTTGCTGCGGCGGCAGCGATTCGAGCATCCGGACCACCTGGTCGTGATCGTCGACGCGGCCATGGCCATCGCGCGGGTCGGTGCGGTCCTGCGGATCCACCGCGGCCGGCTCCCGGCGCCGCCAGCGGTCGATGCTGAGGTTCACGATGGTCCGCCGGGCATAGGCGGACGCCTCGGCGGTCCGCACCCGTCGCCAGGCCACGTAGGTGCGCAGCAGTGCTTCCTGGGTCAGGTGGGCGGCCAGTTCACGATCGCCGGTCAACAGGTACGCGGTGCGCCTCAGGGACCCGCCCGATTCGGTCGCGAAGCGGACGAACTCCGCGTCCCGCTCGGCAGCGGACAGTCCGAACATGGTGCCCCTCTCGTGCTTTTCACCCGTCCTACGCGGCGGGACACCGGAAGGATGCCAACGCACACGAAGTGCCTTCGGCGGATGGCAGGCTGAACCCATGCGGATCGCGCTCGCCCAGTTCACCGCCGGAACCGACCCGGCCGCCAATCTCCGGCTGGTGCTGGAGCAGATCGCACGTGCTGCCGAGCAAGGTGCGGAGCTCGTCGTTTTCCCGGAGGCGATGAGCTGTTCCTTCGCCCGCGCCAGGATCGAAGCCGCCGAGCCGCTGGACGGGCCGTGGGCGAACGCCGTCCGGCAGGCCGCCGCAGACGCCGGCGTGACCGTGATCGTCGGCGTGTTCACCCCCGGCCGGGACGGCAAGGTGCGCAACACCCTGCTGGTCACCGGACCGGACGTCGAGGCGCACTACGACAAGCTGCACCTGTTCGACGCCTACGGCTACCTGGAATCGGAGCAGATCGAGCCGGGGGACGCCCTGGTCACGGCCAGCGTCGCCGGCGTGGTCGTGGGTCTCACCACCTGCTACGACATCAGGTTTCCCGAGCTGTACAAGCAGCTGGCGGCGGTGGGTGCCGAGCTGATCGTGGTGCCGGCGTCCTGGGCGCCCGGCGAGCGCAAGGTGGAGCAGTGGCGCTCGCTGGCCCTCGCCCGGGCGCTGGACGCCACCTGCCTGGTGGTGGCCGTCGACCAGGCCGAGCCGCCGTCCGAACCGACGTCGCCGTCCCAACCGAAGCCTGATCCGGCGCGTCGCAAGCCGACCGGCGTGGGCCACTCCCTGGTCGTCGGACCGCTCGGCGAGATCCTGCTGGAGCTGGACGCGGCGCCGCGCCTGGCCGTGATCGACGTTGACCTGGAGGACGTCCGGGCCGCCCGCGTCGCCCTGCCGGTGCTGGCCAACTCACGTTTCCGGAGCACGCTGGCGTGACCATGCTGCGAGTGGTCAGGGCACCGGTCGGCGTCCCCTACACTGGTGGTCAAGGTCCCCGCGCGGCGGTACCTCGCCCAACTCCCCCAGGGCCGAAAGGCAGCAAGGGTAAGTGAGCTCTTCCGGGTGCGCGGGGACCCCTTTGTCTGTCCGGGCAGCCTGCGGCGCCCGCGGGTGGATCGTGGCTCGATAGTTGTCAGGGCCAACACGTAAGGTGCCATCCGTGGACGACGAGTGCGAGGACGAGCTGTTCGGCTCTGAGCTGTACGACGAGCCGGAGCCGTTCGAGCAGGATGGCCCGGACCTGTTCGGTGCCGAACCGGAGGTCGCCACGTCCGCCGATCCAGAGGACGTCGGGTCCGCCGATTCAGAGGGCGTCACGTCCGTCAGCCCGGAGGTCACCCCGTCCGCCGAGCCGGAGGTCGCACTGTCCGCTGGACCCCCGGCGCCGCTTGCTCCGGCACAGCGAGAGCCGGCCGTGGCCGCGCGCCCTGAGGCGCCGTTGGCCCTCTACCGCCGCTACCGGCCGGACACTTTCGCCGACGTCATCGGGCAGGAGCATGTCACCGAGCCGCTGCAACGTGCGCTGACCAACAACCGGGTCAACCACGCCTACCTGTTCTCGGGTCCGCGCGGCTGCGGCAAGACCACCTCCGCGCGTATCCTGGCCCGGACCCTGAACTGCGCCCAAGGGCCGACGCCGGTGCCCTGTGGCGAGTGCCAGTCGTGCCGCGACCTGGCCCGCGGCGGCCCTGGGTCGATCGACGTGATCGAGATCGACGCGGCGTCCCACGGCGGTGTCGACGATGCCCGCGACCTGCGGGAACGCGCGTTCTTCGCCCCGGTGTCGAGCCGCTACAAGATCTACATCGTCGACGAGGCGCACATGGTGACCACGGCCGGCTTCAACGCCCTGCTCAAGGTCGTCGAAGAGCCGCCGCCCCATGTGAAGTTCATCTTCGCCACCACCGAACCCGAGAAAGTGATCGGGACCATCCGATCGCGCACCCATCACTACCCGTTCCGGCTGGTGCCGCCGAAGACCCTGTCGACCTACCTGGGTTCGCTGTGCGAGGCCGAAGGGGTAGCGGTGGATGCCGCTGCGCTGCCGCTGGTGGTCCGCGCCGGGGCCGGGTCGGTGCGCGATTCGCTGTCGGTGCTCGACCAACTGCTCGGTGGTGCGGGGCCGGACGGGGTCACCTACACTCAGGCGGCGGCGCTGCTCGGCTACACCCCCGACGCGCTGCTCGACGAGATCGTGGACGCCTTCGCCGCAGGCGACGCCAACGGCGTGTTCGCCTCGATCGACAAGGTGATCGAGGTGGGGCAGGACCCCCGACGGTTCGCCGAAGACCTGTTGCGTCGGCTGCGTGACCTGATCATCGTCGCCGCAGTCCCGGACGCCCTGTCCACCGGCCTGGTCGACGTCGCCGCCGATCAGGCGGAGCGGCTGCGCGGCCAGGCGACCGCGCTTGGCCCCGGTGAACTGACCCGCGCCGCCGAGGTGATCGCCGTCGGACTCACCGAGATGCGTGGCACCACCGCACCCCGGCTGCACCTGGAGTTGATGTGTGCGCGGGTCCTGCTGCCGGCCGCCGACGCCGGCGACCGCGGCGTCCACGCCCGGCTCGACCGGCTGGAACGCCGGCTCGACATGACCGCTCCCGAGGCCATGGCGCCACCACGGCCGGCGGCTCCCGAATCTGCTGGCCAGCGGGCGGCCGCGGCCCCGGCTCAACCGGCGACCGATTCCCGGCCCTCGACCGGCGCTCGACCTGGGACAGACGCTCGGCCCGGGACAGACGTTCGGCCTGCCGCCGATGCTTGGCCAGGAACCGGCGCTGCGGCGGTCGACCGGGCCCCGGGGTCGCGAGGGTCAGCCGCAGAACAGTCGAGCGCGGACGGCGCATCGCCCTCGCAGCGCGGTGCGACCGCGGGTGGTGGGGCGTCCTCCGGCGCGAGTCAGCCTGCCGCATTCGCGCCGTCCGAGCGCGGCGTCCGCACGCCACCCGGACTGACCACCGTTGACTTCCGGCGGCTGTGGCCCGACATCCTCGACGAGGTGAAGAAGCGGCGCCGGTTTACCTGGATCCTGCTCAGCCAGAACGCCCACGTGGTCGACGTCCTTGACGGCGTCCTCACCCTCGGCATCGCCAATCCCGGTGCGCGGGACAGCTTTGGACGCGGCGGCAGTGAAGACGTGCTGCGCGAGTCGATCCTGCAGGTCACCGCCACCGGCGTCAGCATCACGGTGATCGACGCCGGGCCGTCCGAGAACCAGGCGGCCGCCCCGCCACCTGCGCAACAGGCTGCGCCGGCCCCGGTGGCCTCGCCGCCGCGTCCGTCCGCCGCGGCGGAGGCTCGCCAGAACATTCGGGCTACCAGCAACGCGGTCGAGCCTCCCCCCGAGGAGGACGAACCGAGCCGCGACGACCAGTCCATCGAAGACGCCAGCGCCAACCACGACGAACTGCTCGCCAAGCATCTCGGTGCCGAACTCATCGCCGAAGAGGAGTAGCCGCCCCAACCCCGTTGGTCGAGCTTTGTCGAGACCTGGGTTGACCTGCTGCTGACAAGGGGTTTCGACAAGCCCAACCAGCGGTGGTGGCGATGATTCACCACCGGTGAGCAGCACTGTTCGCCGTCCCCCGACGCGTCCGCCCCAGCGACCCACCGGCCCGCGAACCGCGCCGTCCGGGCCCCCGTGGGTAGCATTGCCCGGTGCCCCACCACCGATTGGAGACGTGATGTTCGGCGAGCAGGGATTCGACATGAACGCGCTGCTGGCGCAGGCCCAGGCCATGCAGTCGCAGATTCAGCAGGCCCAGGATGAGTTGGCCGCCAAGCAGGTGCGCGGCTCAGCTGGCGGTGACCTGGTCGAGGTGACCGTCAACGGTGCCGGCGAGCTGCTGGCCGTCGACATCAAGCCGGAAGCCTGGGATGAGGACGACCCGTCGACCCTGGGCGACCTGATTGTGGCCGCCGTCCGGGACGCCAACAAGAAGGTGGCCATCCTGGCCGAGAGTTCGATGCCGCCGCTGCCCGACCTCGGTCTGGGCGGCCTCCCCGGCCAGTGAGCCGGGGGTAATGCGGTGTTCGAAGGCCCTATTCAGGAGCTGATCGACGAACTCGCCCGGCTGCCCGGCATCGGCCCCAAGGGTGCGCAGCGGATCGCGTTCCACATCCTCACCACCGATTCCACCGATGTCGAAAGGCTGGCTGACGCCCTGCGGCACGTCGCCGAGAAGGTCCGGTTCTGCGATCGCTGCTTCAACATCAGCGAGGGCGAATTGTGCCGGATCTGTCGGGACCCACGCCGTGACCAGACCGCCATCTGCGTGGTCGAGGAGTCCAAGGACGTGATGGCGATCGAGCGGACCAACGAGTTCCGAGGGCTCTACCACGTGCTCGGCGGCGCGATCTCGCCGATCGACAACGTCGGCCCGGGTGATCTGCACATCCGTGAGTTGGTCATCCGGCTCGGCGACGGGACGGTCACCGAGGTGATCCTGGCCACCGACCCCAACCTCGAGGGCGAGGCGACCGCCACCTATATCTCCCGGCTGCTGATGCCGATGGGCGTCACCGTGTCGCGGCTGGCGTCCGGACTACCGGTGGGTGGCGACCTCGAATACGCCGACGAGGTCACCCTGGGACGCGCCTTCTCCGGACGTCGCCGGCTCGGCGAATCCGCCGCCGTCGGCTGACCTGCGCCCTTGGACGAAGGAAGCGCGGCGAGCGCTGGTTGAGCCTGTCGAACCTCGTGGGAAACGCTGATCAACGCAACCGCCGTTGGTTGAGCTTGTCGAAACCCCTTGCCAGCACCGGGTCACCCAAGGTCTCGACAAGCTCGACCAACGAAAATCAGCGCTTCCCTTGCTGCACCATGTTCACCGGGGCCGCCACCAGCCCAACAGCGGCGGCTCGTCAGATGGCGACCGATTCGGCACCTGTTTGAGGCGGACGAGGCGGAACACCTCCTGAATCGGTCGCTAAATGACGAAGAAGGTAGGCACTCACAGCGTCCTGACAGTTGTCTGCCCAGGATCGCGACGCAGGATGGAACCCATCGAGCCAAGAGGAGTTGCGAGATGGGTCCACGGGGAGGCGGGGGCTTCGGTTTCCTGCATGTGATCGTCGGCATGGTCGGGTTGGTGTTGTTTATCGTTGTCGTGGCCGGGTTGATCGCCGTTGCCGCAGCGATCGCCCGCAAGAAGGGCTGGGGGCCGCCATCGAAGGGCGGACGCCGTCCCGGGCCTGGCTCGCACCCTGAGCCGGGCGCGCCGCCGCACGGATCACCGGGTCCGTGGGAGGCGCTGCGCATCCTGGACGAGCGGTTGGCGCGGGGTGAGATCGAGATCGACGACTACCACGCCCGCCGCAACGCGCTGAACGGCGCCGGTTACCCACCGTTCCAGCAGCCGCCGGCACCACCAGGCCCGCCGGGGCCAGGGCCCGCGCCGGACGGCCCGCCGCCTACTCGCGAGGAGCCGACGCCGCCGGCACCCTGAGGGCCGCCCACGATCGCCGGTCTTTCGACACCCGGTGCGCAGCACGCGTATCATGGACGACTGTCGCAAGGCATTGATGGGGCCATCACCCCGGAGCTGCCGGAAGAACAGCTCGGCGTCCACCAGGCGCCGAGCCCACTAGAACCGGCCGCGGCGCACCACGAGAGGGTCACCCGAGGGTGACCAAGAAGGGTGGTACCGCGGGGTCCGCCTCGTCCCTTCGTCCCTGGCCGGGGCAATCCCGGTAGTCAGCAGCAGACGAAGGAAGACCGATGACCGAGTATCGCCCCGTGCCGCCGCAGGTTGATCTGCCCGCGATGGAGCGCGAGATCCTCGACCTGTGGGATGCCCGGAACACGTTCGACAGGACGCTCGAGGCCACCGAGGGTGGCCCGGCGTGGACGTTCTACGAGGGTCCGCCGACCGCGAACGGCGCCCCCGGCACCCACCACATCGAGGCCCGGGTGTTCAAGGACGTCTTCCCCCGGTTCAAGACCATGCAGGGCTTCCACGTCGACCGCAAGGCCGGCTGGGACTGCCACGGGCTGCCCGTCGAACTGGCGGTGGAGAAGGAGCTCGGTTTCAACGGCAAGCCCGATATCGAGGCGTTCGGCATCGAGGCGTTCAACGCCAAGTGTCGCGAGTCGGTCGGCCGGCACGTCGACGCATTCACCGAACTCACCCGCCGGATGGGCTACTGGGTGAACCTCGATCAGGCCTATTGGACGATGGATTCGTCCTACGTCGAGTCGTGCTGGTGGGCACTGAAGCAAATCTTCGACGCCGGCCTGTTGGTCGAGGACTACCGGGTGGCGCCCTACTGCCCGCGCTGCGGCACCACGTTGTCCGACCACGAACTCGCCCAGGGCTACGAGGACGTCACCGATCCGTCCGTCTACGTCCGCTTTCCCTTGACGAGCGGCCCGCTGGCCGGGAAGGCGTCCCTGCTGGTCTGGACCACGACGCCCTGGACGCTGGTCAGCAACACCGCGGTCGCCGTCCATCCCGACGTGACCTATGTGGTGGCGACCAAGCTGGCCACGGCGGCCGACGACGAGCCGGAGACCCTCGTGGTCGCCGAGCTGCTGGCCGAGAAGGTGCTCGGCGAGGGCTGGCAGATCAAGGGCAGCTACACCGGGCGCGAACTCGAGCTGTGGCGCTACCGGCGTCCGTTCGACCTGGTTGAGTTCCCGGACGTCGTCGGCGGCACCCACTACGTGGTGCTGGCCGACTACGTCACCACCGAGGACGGCACCGGCCTGGTCCACCAGGCGCCCGCTTTCGGTGAGGACGACATGGCGGTCTGCCGTGCCTATGGCCTGCCGATGGTGAACCCGGTGCTCCCGGACGGCACCTTCGAGGCCGAGCTTCCCCTTGTCGGAGGGGTGTTCTTCAAGACCGCCGACAAGAAGTTGGTCGCCGATCTGGCCGCGCGCGGGCTGCTGTACCGCGAGCTGCCGTACGAGCACAGCTACCCGCACTGCTGGCGCTGCCACACCGCGCTGCTGTACTACGCGCAGCCGTCCTGGTACATCCGGACCACCCAGATCAAGGACGCGCTGCTGCGCGAGAACGAGGGCACCACCTGGTACCCCGAAACCATCAAGTGGGGCCGCTACGGCGACTGGCTGAACAACAACATCGACTGGGCGCTGTCCCGTTCCCGCTATTGGGGGACGCCGCTGCCGATCTGGCGCTGCGGCAACGGGCACCTGACCTGCGTCGGCTCGCGTGCCGAACTCTCCGAGCTCAGTCACAGCGATCAGTCGGCGCTGGACCCGCACCGTCCGTTCGTGGACGACGTCACCTTCGCCTGCCCGCACTGCCACGAGACCGCGCGCCGGGTTCCCGAGGTGATCGACGCCTGGTTCGACTCGGGGTCGATGCCGTTCGCGCAGTGGGGTTACCCGTGGGCGCCCGGCTCGAAGGAGGCGTTCGATCAGGCCTACCCGGCCGACTTCATCTGTGAGGGGCTCGACCAGACCCGTGGTTGGTTCTACTCGCTGATGGCGGTCGGCACGCTGGCCTTCGACGCGTCGTCCTACCGCAACGTGCTCTGCCTGGGACTGATCCTCGCCGAGGACGGCCGCAAGATGAGCAAGCACCTGGGCAACATCCTGCAGCCGATCCCGCTGATGGATCAGCACGGGGCGGACGCGGTGCGCTGGTTCATGGCGGCCGGTGGTTCGCCGTGGGCGCAGCGGCGGGTGGGGCACGCCACGATCACCGAGACCGTCCGGAAGGTGCTGCTGACCTACTGGAACTCGGTCGCCTTCCAGGCGCTGTACGCCCGGGCCAACGGGTGGACCCCGTCGCTGGTCGAGCTTGTCGAGACCGAGTCGCGTCCCGCGCATGTGCTGGATCGCTGGCTGGTGTCGGTGCGCACCGCGCTGGTCCGTGAGACCACTGCGGCGCTGGAGAACTTCGACACGCAGCGATACGGGGCGCTGATCGCGGACTTCGTCGACGATCTGTCCAACTGGTACGTGCGGCGCTCCCGCCGGCGGTTCTGGGAGGGCGACCCCGGCGCGCTGCAGACCCTGCACGACACCCTGGACGTGGTCACCCGGCTGATGGCGCCGCTGGCCCCGTTCATCACCGAACGGGTCTGGCAGGACCTGGTGGTGGCCACCACCCCGGATGCTCCCGAGTCGGTGCATCTGGCGTCCTGGCCGGTGGCCGATCAGGCGCTGGTCGACGCCGAGCTGAACGACGCGATGCGGCTGACCCGCCGGCTCGTCGAACTGGGCCGGTCGGCCCGGGCCGAGGCGAAGGTGAAGACCCGGCAGCCGCTGTCCCGGGTGCTGGTGCCGTCCGGTTCGTTCGCGAAGCTGGACGCCGAACTGCGCGCCGAAATCGCCGCCGAACTGAACGTGCAGGCGGTGGAGTCGTTCGCGTCCGCCGGCGACCTGGTGGACTACTCGGCCAAGGGCAACTTCCGTGCGCTGGGTAGGCGTTTCGGCAAGGACACCCCGAAGATCGCGGCCTCCATCGCGGCCGCGGACGCCGCCGAACTGGCTGCCGCGCTCGCGGCGTCCGGGACGGCGGACGTGGCGGGAGTCGAGGTGAGTGCCGACGAGGTGATCGTCTCCGAGCGGCCGCGCGAGGGCTGGTCGGTGGTCAACGAGCAGGGCGAGACGGTGGCCCTCGACCTGGAGCTGACCTCCGAACTGGTGCGCGCCGGGCTGGCCCGCGAGGTCGTCCGGCTGGTGCAGGAGAAGCGCAAGACGTCCGGCCTGGAGGTCTCCGACCGGATCACCCTGCGCTGGGCCGCCGAGGGTGACCTGGCCCAGGCGCTGCGTGAGCACGCGGAACTGGTGGCTGGCGAGGTGCTGGCGACGACGATCGTCGAGGCCGCACCGGTCGGCGACTGGACAGCAGCCGACGACCTGGGACTGCGCTTCGCCATCGCCAAGGCCTGACCCGCCCTCCGTCCAGATCCACCGATCTGCAGTAGCCGCAGATCGGTGGATCTGAGGGTGAGCGCACCTGGTTGAAGCCCTCCGTCATGCCCTCACCTGGTGACCCGCACCACGGCGACAGCGGTCAGACCTCCGAGACGGACGGTGATCGCCACCAGCCCGGGCTTCTTGCCGGTCACCTTGCCGCGATTCACCGACGCCGTGGCCGCACTGCTGCTGTGCCAGGCGACGCTGGCGGTCAGGGTGACCTTGCTCCCGTCGGTGCGAACGCCGGTGGCCCGCAGGGTCACGGTCTTCCCGGTCCGCACGCTGCTTCGCGTGGGGGTGATCTGCAGGGCGCGGACGACGGGCGCGGTGACCTTGACCGTCATGGTCGCCGTGAGGGTGCCGACCCGGGCCGTCACGGTGGCCGTGCCGATGGCTTTCGCGGTGAGCCGCCGGCCCGACGCGGTGACCACCGACGACTTGGACGAGGTCAGCTTGGCGCCGTCGAGCGGACGGGCCGACCCGTCGCTGAAGCTGCCGATCACGGTGACCGTGGCGCGGAGGCCCTTGGCCAGAGACAGCCGGTCGGGCCGCAGGGCGAGTCCGGTCAGCACGGCTGGCGCGACGGTCAACGTGGCGGTGCCCCGGATGGTGCCGGACGCGGCGGCGATCGTCACCGTCCCCCTTGCCTTGGCGGTGGCGACACCGTGGGTGTCGATGCTGGCGACTCGAGCGTTGCTCGACGACCATTTCACCTGCCCGGTCAGATCCTGCTTGCTGCCGTCGGAGAAGCTGCCGGTCGCCGTGAAGGTCACCGTTGCCCCGAGCGCAGCCTTGGGCTTCGCTGGGCTGACCATGATCGAGCGGAGTTCGGCCGCGGTCACCGTGGCCGTGACGGTGGCCTTCAGCTCACCGAGGGACGCCGTCACGGTGGTGCTGCCGGTCTTGCGACCGGTGAGCAGACCGGGCGCATCGTCGGCCAGGGACGCGATCGCGGGCTCGGCCACTTTCCACTGGACGCCGTCGGTGACGACCGCGGTGCTGCCGTCGGTGTAGCGGGCGGTCGCCGCCAGTTGCAGGGTGCTTCCTGCCGCCAGCCGAGGTGCGCCGGGATCGATGGCGAGCGCGGTAGGTACGGCCGCAGTCACGGTCACGTCGGCGGTGGCTGACGCGCCGTCGATCGTGGCCGTGATGGTGGCCCGGCCCCGATCGTGCGCGGTGACGGCGCCCGCCGACACCTCGGCCACGGAGGCCGCCGAGGTCGACCATTCCGCCGTTGCGGTCAGGTCGCGGCTGCCGCCGTCGCTGTACCGTCCGGTCGCCACCAGTGCGCCACTGCTGCCCTTGGCCAGGCTCAGGGTTTTCGGAGCGATGCTGAGATCGGTGAGGACGGCCTCGGTGACGGTCAACTCCGCGCTCGCCGAGACCGAACCGGAGGTCGCGGTGACCGTCGCCTTGCCAGGTGCGATCCCCACCGCGACACCGGACTCCGGGTCGATGCTGGCGATCGTGGTCTTGTCGAGGGTCCATGCGACGCCCACAGCTTTGTCGGTGCCGTCGCTGTAGTGGCCGGTCGCGGTGAAGTTGACCGTCTTCCCGGCGGGCACGCTGGCGGCGTCCGGATCGATGCGCAGTGACTGCAGCACGACCGGAGCCTCGACCATCACGTCGACACTGCCCTCCGAGTAGTACAGCCGCTCGCCGCCGTCGTAGGTCGCGGTGACCGTGTGCGGACCCGGATCGGCGAACGCATAGTCACAGGTGACCTGATAGGGAGCGTGCTCCGGCAGTGTCTTCAACCCGCACAGACCATTGCCGTTCTCGTCGGCGAACAACACCTGGCCCACCGGATCGACTCGTGCCGACCCCTCCACCGTGGCGGTGAACCTCGTGCTGGCACCTGGGGCGGGGCGCGGATCGCTGGTGGTGACCGTGGTCGTGCTCCGGACCACCACGTCGATCGCGGGCGCAACCCAGGACGATGCGAGATGGTCGTCGCCGCTGTAGACGATGGTGAGGTAGATCAACCCCGGTGTGGTGAAGGTGATGGTGCAGGTCGCCTCGAAGGGCGCCTTGGTGGGCAGCTGCTCGGTACAGAACGGAGTCTTGGGCGAGTTGCTGTCGGCGAACGTGACGGTGCCGCTGGGCTGGACGCCGGAGGGCGCGACGATCGACGCCTTGATCGTGAACGGCTCCCCGGCATAGGCCCGGTATTCCAGCGACGAGATGTTGATGCCGCTGGGGGCGCCGAGGACGCTGATCGTCTGGGTGAAGGTGGGTGCGGCCTCATAGTGGGCGTCGCCGTCCTGGTTGAGGTCGATCAGGCACTGCCCGGCCTTCAGGAATGTCGCCTGCCCCAGGGGTGTGATCGTGCAGACGTCCGGCCCGGACGCCGGGTTCACCGAGAACACCAGCGGCGAATCGGAGCCGCCGCCCCGGAGGGCCTTGTCGACCTTGGCGGAGGTGCCGGCCAGCGGCCGGACGACCGGCTCGAAGCTGACCGTCTGGGTGGCCTTGCCGACGCTGAAGCCGTCCGAGACGCCGACATAGTCGATCCGCGCCCCGTTCGCGGCCGTCAGTCCGCTGCAGCTGGATCCGTCGATGGTGTACTTGCCGAGTTCCAGTGGCGAGTCGAGGCGATTGATCTCGCCTCCGCCGTTCACCTTCGTGCAGGCCAGCACACCGGACAGGGCCACCTCGCTCTGCTCGCCGTCCAACCGCAGTTGGGGGGTTCGTCCGTATTCCTGTCCTCCCGCGACCCGGACGGTGACCGGCTTCACGACGTTGACCGTCTTGGTCACGGAGGCGACGTCGGTGTAGACCGTGACGGTGATCGGCCCCTCGCTGTCGCCGGCGCGCACCGAGCACGATGCCGGCGCCATTCCGCGCACGTACCGGACCGGCGGCGCGCCTGGATTCGGTTGGCAGGTGGAGCCGTCGAGGATGCCGTGGTCGGCGACCAGGTTGAACCATTGGTTCAGTTCGGTCCCAGCAGCCGAGGTCAGGGTGACGGCGACGTCGAATCTGTCGCCGGGCGACACGGTGGCAGGCATGGTGGCGCGGATGGTCACCGGTCCGGTGCCAACCGAGACCTTGGCGGCTCCGGTGGACCCGCCGGTCTTGGCGTCGCCGCTATACACCGCCGTGCCCACTTTGCTGCCCGCGTCGGTGTACGAAACCGCGCAGTCGGCGGCGCGCGTCCGGCCGGTTCCGGCGAGCGGGACGCTCGCACAGCCGGGCTGGCCGGGGAAGCTGACGATTCCGCCGGGAGTGGTGGTGTCGGCGGAATAGAAGGGCGCCACCGTTGCGGTGTAGGTGATCGTCACCGATCCGGTCGCGTCCAGGCTGGTGGTGAAGGGCGACGCCGTGACCGTGGTCGTGGTGGGCGCGACGGTGCCGACGTTGAAGCTCGTGGTTCCCGTCGAGGTCTGGGCGCCGGCAGCGCTGCCGTCGTAGGTGACGGTGACGGTGCGGTTGCCGGTGTCGGCGAAGGTGGCCGTGCAGGTCGCCCGCCCACCGACAGTCAGCGTCGGGCTCACCTCGGGAGGCAGCGTGACGTCATCGTCGTTGATGGGCACCTGTTCCTGGGTCGGCCGGACGTTGGAGCACAACGTGGTTCGGGTGCCGTCTTCGGCGGTCGCCACGAAGGTCATCGATCCCTTGTCGAACAGCAGTCTGGAATCCCCTCTGACGATGGCCGTGAAGGTGACCGGACGCCCGCGTTGCGGGGCGGCCGGGGCCGCCTTCAATGAGGTGGTGGTCGGCAAGCCGACCGGTTGCGGTGGAGCGCCGGCGGCCAGTGTTGCGCTGTAGTGCTTGCCGTCGGTGCCGACGAACTGGATGACCGGCGATGCTCCACAGGTACTGTTCGAACCGCAGGTCGCCGGATCGAGCGGAATCGAGCCGCCGAACGAGGCGCGGAGGAAGCGATAGCCGGACGTCAGGTCTCCGACCAGCCAGACCACCTGATCCGTGCCGCCCCAGTCGGTGTAGCGCAGCTGCAGGGTGGCCCGGGTGAGGCTGCTGCCATCCGACTTGGCGGTGGCCTGGTGGACGAACCAGTGGCCGGAGACGCGGACGGTGTTGGTGGTCTGGTCCATCGTGTTCGCGAAGCTGAGCGAATCGGTGGTCGTGGATGTGGCGGCTCCTTCGGCGGTGACGACGAAGACCGGATCACCGGCGGCGCGGGCCGGCACCGGAGGCGCGTTCAGGCACGGCTTCTTCCCGGCCCCGACGACCAGGTTGCTGCAGGTGTCGAACAGCGGATCGGGCAGGGTGGCGCCCACGAACAGGCTGAACAGCCCGGTGGTTGCCGTTGGATTCTTCAGGACGGCGCGCAGGTCGGGCGTCGAACCGCGTGCGTCCGTCGCCAACTGGGCCAGTTGGCCCGGCAGCCTCGCGTCCGTGTCGAGCTTGATTCCGATCTGGACTGCGGCGGCGATGCCGGCGATCACGATGCCGACCAGGAAGCCGACCTCGCTGGCGGCGATGACGCCCGCCATTTCGGCCACCGCCTTCCCGCTCAGTGCGCCGGCGACAAGCTGACCCGAGGTGGTGACAAGGGCGCGCGCCAGGTAGGGCTGGATGGCGGCGAAGATTGCACTGCCCTCCAAGGCGCCGGTGGCCGCCAATGCGCTGCTGGTGGCGACACCGATGATGCCCGCGCCCGCGGCCGAGCCGACGAAGCCGAGAGCCCGCACCGTCGCCACATTGCTTCGCTCCCAGCTGAGTTCGGTGAACGGCTGATTCGCCTTCGCCAGGCCCCATTGCACGAACTGGTCGAAGCTCGGGGTGGGAGCGGCGCATCCGGCTGTGCTCTGGCAGGGGATGTAGCACTGCATCGGAGCGGTGCTCTGGCCGCCCGGCGCGTAGATGTTCGAGGTGTACTGCCCGCTCACCGGCTTGGGTGCGACATAGACGCAATACCCCTCGTTGTCCTCGCTTGGCCGGGTTCCCGGCGACATGCCGCGCCCAAAGTTCACTGGATTGCCCGAGAGAAATGCGACCAGCTGGTCGTAGCTGGGGTTGGTGGCGAGGAGATCGCGGTATCTCGCGGCACCCAACCCTGCCCATTTGGCGTACTCCAGGCCCGCGTTCTGGGCGGCAGCCAGGTCCTGGCGGGTGCTGGACGGCGGTCAGCCAGTCGACCGCGAGCTGCTGGTCGGCGCTGCGCTCGGCGGGCTCGGTGCGGATCGCCTGGGCGAGCAACGCCCACAGCTCAGCGACCGTGTCGAAGCGGCCCCAGGTCTGCGCGGCGTCCGCGTCGCCGGCCGGCAGCTGGTGGTCGGTGAGGGTGTTCTGTACCGCCTTCTTCTCCAGATTGCGCAGGGCGACCTGTTGTTTGTCGGTCGCCGCATAGGTGCCCCCGGCCTGGCCCAGGATGGACTGGGAGAGCAGCGGTGCCGGCCCCTCCCCCAATGCCGCCTGGGCACGCTGCGGCGGCCCGGCCAGCAAGGCAGCGATCATGGCGATCACGGTGAGGCCGACGGTTGCGCGCCAGGAAAGCCCCGATCGGCTCTGCTGGGACCGGCTGTGATGGGACATGGGGGCTCCCCTCGACGGCGTGTTGCCGACCGCAGTGTAAGAGTGCGAGCGGACCCGCCACAGTGGGCATTCGCCCACCTCGAGCGCGCGGACTGCCGGTCGGATCAGTCGGAGGGAACGACACCGTTGCGAACCGCCCACGCGGTCGCCGCGGCACGTCCGCGGACGCCGAGCTTGTCGTAGACCGCGCACGAATAGTGCATGACTGTCTTGGGAGTCAGCCCGAGTTCGGCGGCGATCTCCTTGTTGGTCCTTCCGGATGCCATCCCGCGGAGCACGTCCAGCTCGCGCCGGCGGAACTGGACCGGTCGGACCGGTGGTGGCGCGGCCCGGTCGGGGGAGTGGGCGGCTGAGGCTCCGACCAGCCCGGCATAGTCGAGACCCGCGACGGCGGCCTGGTCGGGGGAGCGGGCGGCGCCCCGTCGCCAGGCCACGTCCCAACACCGCGGACCGAGCGCGGCCCGGGCGGCGACGGCTGCGCGTGCCCTCGACTCCCGGCCCTCGGGGGTCGACACCAGGTGGACGGACTCATCGAGGTGTCCGACGCTGCCGAACAGTTCGGCGGCGTGTTCGAACTCGCCGCGGTGGACGGCGACCACAGCGAGGACGGTGACCGCCACCCCGAGTTGGACGGTGCCGGTGGCGTCACGGGCCAGCAACAGCGAGAGATGCTCGGCGGCGGCAGAGGCTGCTCCCGCCAGGTCGCCCAGCGCCAGCCGCCGTCCGGCCACCATCCCCAGCAGGAACTCCTCGGCGTGCCGATCCCCGGTCCGCCGGGCCAGATCGAGGATCTCGTGGTCGGGCGGCAACAGCCGGGCCGCGGCAGTGGCTCGTCCGGCCGGCAGACCGAGCGCGGCCATCGCCACCAGCAAGGTGGCGTGCTGATCGTCGTGTCGCACGGCGCGGCCCGCCGCCGTCACGGCGAGTTCCTCGGCCGCCTGGAGGTCTCCCCGGTGGTGCGCCAGCATGCAGGCCAGTGCCTCGAACCGGGCGCGTCGGCCCTCGCCCAGTGAGGGAAGTGCCAGTGCCCGCTGGATCGCGGACTCCGCCGCGTCCAGATCGCCGGTGATGGTGGTCGCCAATGCGGTCATCTCCCAGCCGAGCAGGAGCGCATCGGTGTTGCCCAGTTCCTCGGCCCGTCGGAGGCCTTCCGCCAGCCGCGCGCTGGCCCAGTCCCGGTCGAAGCGTGGGTCCTGGTCCAGTCGCCCGAGGACCGCCGACCACAGCAGTGCCCGAGTGAGCAGGTCGGCGTCGGCCCCGGCGTCGCGGCCCAACGCGATGAACTGTTCGAAGCGCACGTGACCATGGACGTCATGGCCGATGTCGAGCAGGTACGGCGCGCAGTCCACCGTGAGCCGTAGGCCGGCCTTCGCCGCCTTCCGCCCCGCCCGGTCCGGCGTCCGGGCCTGGCGCAGCAGCCGCCCCTGAACCGCCACGATCTCCGGCCACTCCTGCCGCAGCAGGGTGAAAGCCGATGCGTGGTCGCCGCGCCGATAGGACGTCGCCGCCCGCCGTCCCAGCCGGGACACGTGAAGAGTGTGCCGGGCCTCGATGGTGCCGATCTCTTTCCCGGCGGCCAGCAGCTCGCGGCAGAACTGCCGGATCGGGGGAAGCATCCGGTACCTGCCGGCGTCCGCGCCAGCCCCGACCGGTTCGACGAAGTGGCAGTCGACCAAGGCCGAGAGTCCCTCAGCGACGTCGCCGACGTCATCCCCGCGAACGACCGCGGCGGCGTCCGAGACGGTGAACGTGTCAGCGAACACCGCCAATGCGCGAAGCAGCAGCCGGGCCTGCGGCTCCACCAGGCGATAGCTCCAGGCCAGGGCCTGCCGCATGGTGTGATGCCGCTCGGGCGCCCGCTCGGCCATGAACCGGCTGGGCACGCCGAGCCCGGCGTCCGGTCTGAGCCGTTCCAGCAGGGCGGTCACCGGAAGCGTGCCCGCATGAGCAGCGGCGAGCTCGATCGCCAGTGGCACCCGGCCGAGCAGTTCGCACAACTCGGCGACCGCCGGGGTGTCGGCCTCCACGACCCGGAAACCGACGGAACCGGACGTGGCCAGCTCGACGAACAGGGTGACCGACCCCACCGGCTCGAGCGGGCCGAGACGCAGCACGCGCTCACCGCTCAGGCCGAGCGGACGGATGCTGGTGACCAGCAGACAAGCGGAGGGACTGCGCATGGCCGCGACCCGATCGGCCACGCCGGGAAGGTGCTCGGTGGTGTCCAGGATCAGCAGTTCGCGGCGCGTGGGGCGCGTGGCGCGCGTCGTGACGTGGGCGAGCCGGCGCGCTGCCAGCACCGCGTCGGTGAACTCGGTGGTCTCGGTCAGGTCCGCGAGCGAGACCGGGACGCAGTGCCAGCGTCCGTCGAGCAGTCTGGCGGCCTGCGCCGCCAGCCGAGTCTTGCCGATGCCCGGCAGGCCCGTGATGGTGACCAGCCGGGACGACGGCTGGTCAATGGCCACGGTCAGTTCCGACAGTTCGCGCTCACGTCCGATGAACGGCGCAGCTCCCGCGGATGGGACGTTACTGCGAGCCATCGGAATCCCCGTTCACCGACTGGCGGCAGTCTAGGGCCTGCACCCACCGGGCGGATCAGAGCGGGTCGGCCGACGGCCGAAGAGTTGGCGCGGATCTGAGCAGGCGCCAATCGGTGGGTCAGTTGACGGGTGGACGGGGATACCCGTGGCCGATGGCCCGCCGGCGCTCCCGCAGATTGCCCTTCACCGCACGCAGGATCGTGCCGGCGACGATGGCGGTGATCAGCACCGGCCAGAAGCTCAGATGGGCGAAGATGACCAGCAGGACCGCGACCGGCCAGACCAGCTTGGACAGGGTGCCGATGACGGTCTCGAACGCGGACGGCGGCGGGATCGGGGCACCCGGGGCCGGCATCACGTAGCCGGAAACCGGCTGCTGGGGCATGTCGTAGGACGGAGGACCGTTGTCGGTGACGCCGTCCCGGTTGGTCCCATCGGACCGCCCGTAGGAGGGAGCTTCGTAGGGCGTGGCACCACTCGGGCCGAAGGATGGCTGCTGCCACCGCTGCTCGGGTTCCTCCGTCGGTGGGTTGTTGGTCACCCTGCCAGGGTATGCGCGGATGCGGTCGCGGTGTGCGCTCGGGAATCCTCAGGGCACGACGGCATCGTGATGCTATGATGTTGTGATGCGAACGACGCTCGAGTTGGACGACGTGGTGCTGGCGGCGGCACGGTCACTTGCCAGTGCGCAGAAGATCACCATCGGCCAAGCGGTGTCCGTGCTGGCTCGCCGCGGGCTGGGTCTCGAACGCGACATCGCAGTCGACGTCGTACCAGCGCCGGGCCCCTTCCCGGTTCTGATCGGCGACCCATCGCACCCTGTCACCGCCGAGTTGGTGCGAGAGTTCCGTGATGGAGACTGAGTCCGCTCGCGGTTGGCTCCTGGATGTCAACGTGCTGGTTGCGCTGACCCTCACCTCCCACGTTCACCACGGACAGGCTCACCTGGCATTGGGCGCCCACGCCGGTACCTGGGCGACCTGTCCGTTGACGGAGTCCGCGTTGGTCCGGCTGTTGCTCAACCCGCGCGTCACCGGTCGCGCGTTCGCACCCGGGGCGGTGTTGAAGATCGTGTCCTCCCTCGGTCAGGATCCACGTTGGCGCTGGCTGCCGGACGACTCGAGCCTCACCCGGCCTGTGATCGATACCGCCGTACTGAGCGGGCACCAGCAAGTGACCGACCTGCACCTGGTCAACCTCGCGGCTCGTGCCGACCTGGTGTTGGTCACCTTCGACGCCGGCATTCAGGCGGGCCTGGCGCCTGGCGACCGCCGGCACGTCCGGGTGCTCGAGCAGTAGAACGGAGCGCGTCGATCCTGCCGAGCAGGCCGCGTTGCCGTCCGAGGCCGATCTCACTCGGGCGCTCGAGTGACGGTCAGCACCGTGCTGAGGTCGGCGGTCGAATCGCCGCCGACGTAAATCTCGATCTCGGTGGCGTCCTGCACCCAACCGCGGGTCGCGGCGCTCCAGTAGCGCAGCTGGTCGGGGCCCAACTCGAAGGTGACGGTCTCGGTGGCAGCGGCAGCGATCGGCAGTCGGCGGAACGCCTTCAACTCCCGAATCGGCCGGCTGGAGGTGCCGTAACGCTGATGGATGTACAGCTGCACCACCTCGTCGGCGTCCACGGTCGAGGTGTTGGTGACGTTGACGGAGACCTCGACAGTCTGACCGACCTCGATCTGGTCGGCCGACAGGCGCAGGTCGCTGTAGCAGAACGACGCGTAGGACAACCCGTGGCCGAATGGGTACAGCGGGGTGGACGGCTCGCTCCAGTACCGCTGCCCGGCCTCGTCGGGCTGGAAGGTGCGCAGGTGCGAGTAGACCATCGGCACCTGGCCGGCGTGCCGCGGCCAAGTGAACGGCAGTCTGCCGGCGGGGGAGACGTCGCCGAACAGCAGCGCGGCCACCGCGTCGCCGCCGCGGGTGCCCGGGTACCAGCACTGCAGGATCGCGGGGACGCGGTCCTGCGCCCAGCGCAGATCGACCGGACGTCCCGACATCACCACGACCACCGTCGGGGTGCCGGTGGCGACGATGCGCTGCAGTTGCTCCAGTTGTCGCCCGGGGAGTTCGAGGGTGTCGTTGGACGCCTTCTCGCCGATCTGGTTCTGTCGCTCACCGACCACCACGACGGCCACGTCGCTGATCGAGGCCAACTCGACGGCCAGGGCGATCTCGGCGTCGTCGTCATGGTCGAGGGCCGTCCGGGCGACCACCGAATCCATGTTGTCGAACATCGACGGGTACAGCCGCTCGGGAATGCCGGCACCCGGGGCGAAGGTGACCTCGCCGGTGGCGCGGGCGCGGATGCCGTCCAGAATGGTGGACGTTTCGGCGGTGTCGTAGTCGAACGCCCACGGGCCGAGAGCGTCCCGGGGCGAGTCTGCGAGCTGGCCGATCACGGCGATCGAGTCGACCTCGGCGGCCAGCGGCAGTGCGTTGCCGACGTTCTTCAACAGCACCGCGGTGCGCTCCGCCGCCGTTCGGGCGACCGCGCGGTGCTCAGCTGCGCCGAGCACGGCCGCGCTGCCGGCCTCGTCGGCGTACGGATTCTCGAACAGGCCGAGTCGGAATTTGGCCTGCAGAATGCGCCGCACCGCTTCGTCGATCGTCTGCTCGCTCACTAAGCCCGCGGCGACGGCGTCCGGCAGATGGGCGAAGGCCGGATCCTCCATGGTCATCTCAAGGTCGAGTCCGGCGTTCATGGCGCGCGCACCGGCATCGGCCAGGTCCTTGGCGAAGTGCTGGGTGACCATCGATCGGACGGCGCCGGCGTCCGAAACCACGAAGCCGTCGAAGCCGAACTCGCCGCGCAGCACCTCGGTCAGCAGCCAGTGGTTGCCGGACGCGGGCACGCCGTTGAGGTCCATGTAGGCGCTCATGATGTTCGCCGCGCCGGCGTCCACCGCGGCCTTGAACGGCGGGAGGTAGACGTTCCACAACTCGGAATCGGAGATCTCGGAGTCCTCGTAGTCGCGGCCACCGCGGGCCGCGCCGTAGCCGGCGAGGTGTTTCGGGCCGGCCAGGATCGACTCCGGCCCGAAGTCACCCTGGAACCCGCGGACGTGGGCCGCTGCGACCGCGCCGCCCAGCACCGGGTCCTCACCGGCACCCTCGACGATCCGGCCCCAGCGTGGGTCGCGGGCGATGTCGACCATCGGCGCGAACGCCCAGTGAATGCCGATCGCGCGCGCCTCGCGGGCCGCGACCGCCGCACCAGCGGCAATCACCTCCGGATCCCAGGACGCCGCCTGGGCGATCGGCACCGGGAAGATGGTCCGGAAGCCGTGGATCACGTCGTAGCCGAACAGCACCGGGATTCCGAACCGGCTGCCCTCGATCGCCATCCGCTGCAGCCGGTTCGCGGTGGCCGGATCGCGGACGAACAGCAGTGCGCCGGCGCCGCCCGCCCGCAGCGCGGCCTCGACCGCGCGGGGCGATTCGTGGAACTGGTGGGCCTCAGCCGAACCGTCGTCGGCCAGATGCTGGGCGAAGGTGCCGAAGTAGAAGTACTGGGTGACCTGACCTGCCTTCTCTTCGAGACTCAGCCGGCCGAGCAGATCCTCGACCCGCTCGTCGACGCTGAGACCGGGGTTCTGGAACGGCAGATCGGTCATGGTTCTCCTTTGAACACGTGGCGCACCTCAACACGGGCGGTGCTTCAGGAAGCGCTGACTTTCGTTTGGTCGAGCTTGTCGAGACCTCGGACGACCTGGCGTTGGCAAAGGGTTTCGACAAGCTCGACCGACGAACATCAGCGACTCTTGGGGACAGCCTGCCAGGTCGCTCGGACACCCGGCAGGGCTCGACCGCGATCCGGCGACCGTACTCCGACAAGTGGAAACGCAAACGCCGTCACTGCTGTGGTATTCATGGCGAACCGAGAGGAGCGTGGCCAACGATGACCAACCCCGGCGAGACCAACCCCGCTGTCGAGCAGCTGATCGCCCGATCGCACAGCCTGGGCGCCGATCCCCGCACCACCAACTATGGCGGGGGCAACACCTCCGCGAAGGGGGTGGCGGTCGATCCGGCGACCGGCGAGCCCGTCGACCTGTTGTGGGTGAAGGGTTCCGGCGGCGACCTGGGCACGCTGGCGCCGTCCGGGCTGGCGGTGTTGCGGCTCGACCGAATGCGCGCGCTGACCGCCGTCTACCCGGGTGTCGAGGGCGAGGACGAGATGGTCGCCGCTTTCGACTACTGCCTGCACGGCAAGGGCGGCGCGGCGCCGTCCATCGACACCACGATGCACGGCTTCGTGGACGCGCCGCACGTCGATCACCTGCATCCGGACGCCGGACTCGCGATCGCGACCGCCGCCGACGGCGAGGAGCTCACCCGCCGGATCTTCGGTGACAAGGTGTTGTGGGTGCCCTGGCGGCGTCCGGGGTTCCAGCTCGGCCTCGATCTGGCCGCGATCGCCAACGACAACCCCGACGTCGTCGGCTGCATTCTCGGCGGCCACGGGATCACCGCCTGGGGGCAGACCTCCGACGAATGCGAGGCGAACTCGCTGTGGATCATCCGCACCATCGACGACTACATCGCGGCCCACGGCAAGCCAGCACCCTTCGGAGGGGTGCGCGACGGTTTCACCGCGCTCCCGGACGCCGAACGCCGCGCCCGCGCCCTGGCCCTGGCACCCACCCTGCGGGCGATCGCGTCGCAGGATCGGCGGATGGTCGGGCACTTCACCGACGCCGACGTGGTGCTCGACTTCCTGGCGTCGGCGAAGGCGCCCGCGCTGGCCGAACTCGGCACCTCGTGTCCCGACCATTTCCTGCGCACCAAGGTCAAGCCGATGCTGCTCGACCTGCCGCCGTCCGCGCCGCTGGAACAGACCATCGCAAGGCTGCACGAGTTGCATGCCGCCTACCGCGACGACTACGCCGGCTACTACCAACGCAACGCCGACGACGACAGCCCGGCGATCCGGGGCGCCGATCCGCTGATCATCCTGATTCCCGGCGTCGGCATGTTCTCCTACGGCATCAACTCCCAAACCGCCCGGGTGGCCGGCGCCTTCTACACCAACACCATCAACGTGATGCGCGGGGCCGAGGCGCTGTCGACCTATGCGCCCGTCCCCGAGCGGGAGAAGTTCCGGATCGAGTACTGGGCGCTGGAGGAGGCCAAGCTGCAGCGACTGCCGAAGCCGAAACCGCTGGCCGCCAAGGTGGCCCTGGTCACCGGCGGCGCCGGCGGCATCGGCAGCGCGATCGCCCGGCGGTTCGCCGCTGAGGGTGCCTGCGTGGTGATCGCCGACCTGGACGCCGACAAGGCGGTGCAGGTCGCGTCCGAGATCGGCGACGCCGACGTGGCGCTCGGCCTCGGCTGCGACGTCCGAGACAGTGCTCAAGTACAGGCGGCGGTGGACGCCGCGGTGCTCGCCTTCGGCGGCCTGGACATCGTGGTCAACAATGCCGGCCTGGCCGTGTCGAAGCCGCTGCTGGAGACCGCCGAGGAGGACTGGGACGCCGAGCACGATGTGCTCGCCAAGGGCTCGTTCCTGGTCTCCCGCGCCGCGGCGCGGGTGCTGATCGACCAGGGGCTGGGCGGCGACATCGTCTACATCAGCTCCAAGAACTCGGTGTTCGCCGGCCCCAACAACATCGCCTACTCGTCGGCGAAGGCCGACCAGTCCCATCAGGTGCGGCTGTTGGCCGCCGAACTCGGTGCGCACCGCATCAAGGTCAACGGCATCAACCCGGACGCCGTCGTCCGCGACAGCGGCATCTTCGCCGGTGCCTGGGCCGCGAACCGGGCCGCCACCTATGGGGTGCCCGAGGAAGAACTGGGCGCCTACTACGCACAACGCAGCCTGCTCAAACGCGAGGTGCTGCCCGAACACGTCGCAGCTGTCGCCTTCGTGCTGTGCACCGACGAGTTCTCGCACACCACCGGCCTGCACGTCCCGGTCGACTCGGGTGTGACCGGCGCCTTCCTGCGCTGAGTCGAGCCGTTTATCGAGAGTGTCGAGACCCCTGGAGCCCGACAGAGGTTTCGACACGCGCAACCAGCGGTGCGCGCGCTGATCGGTGCCCCGTCGGTCGAGCTTGTCGGGACCTGGATTCCCGAGCGCCGACAGAGGTCCGACAGGCGCAACCGGCGGTGGGATCGGCGCTCGGCGGTCCGCTTATCGCTCGGTTCAAATTGCGGAAATGCCGAAAATGACGAATCGCTTGCGGGCGCCCAGTTTTGGGCTTTGACTAGCAGTTGAGCGGGTTTCGGGGACGTGATCGGCGCGGCTCCGGGGCGCCCGCGGAGGAGAGCCATGACCGTCCCGGCGATCACGGTGGCGCTGTTCGCCACCTGCATCAACGACACGATGTTCCCGGAGACACCCAAGGCGGTGGTCCGCCTGCTCGAGCGGCTGGGCTGCCGGGTGGAGTTTCCTCTGCAGCAGACCTGTTGCGGACAGATGTTCACCAACACCGGCTACTTCCGCGAGGCGATGCCGTCGGTGCGGAATTTCGTGGACACCTTCCAGGACTACGACTTCGTGGTCGGGCCGTCCGGCTCGTGCGTCGGCTCGGTCCGCGATCAGCACCCGATGCTGGCGGCCCGGCATGGCGATCCCGGGCTGCAACGCCGGGTCGAAGCGATCGTGGCGAAGACCTACGACCTGAGCGAGTTCCTTGTCGACGTGCTCGGCGTGACGGACGTCGGTGCCTACTTCCCACACCGGGTCACCTATCACCCGACCTGTCATTCACTACGGGTGACGAAGGTCGGAGAGCGGCCCTACCGGCTGCTGTCGGCGGTCCGCGGCCTGACCCTGGTGGAGTTGCCCAACGCCCAGCAGTGCTGCGGCTTCGGCGGCACGTTCTCGCTGAAGAACTCCGACGTCTCGGTGGCGATGGGCACCGACAAGGTGCGGGCCGTTCTCGACACCGGCGCCGAGTACGTGGTGACCGGCGACAACTCCTGCCTGATGCACATCGGCGGACTGCTCAGCCGGATGCGGGCCGGCGTCAAACCGATCCACCTGGCCGAGATCCTGGCCTGCACCGAGGACGCTCTGGTCGCCGCGGGCGGCACCGCCGCGCAGCAGGGAGGTGCGCGATGAGCGCCGTCCGTCGCACCCCGGCACCGCCGCCCGGTGACCTGCAGGACATGCCGAAGTTCCCCAAGAACGCCAAGAAGGAACTCGGCAACGCCCAGCTGCGCAAGAATCTGCGGCACGCCACCACCACGATCCGCGAGAAGCGGGCCAACGTGGTGGCGGAGCTGCCGCACTGGGAGCAGTTGCGGCAGGCCGGTGAGGCGATCAAGAACCGCACCCTGCGGCATCTGGACCGCTACCTGCTGCAGCTGGAGGAGTCGCTGACCCGCAACGGCGCGATCGTGCACTGGGCGTCCGACGCGGCGGAGGCGAACCAGATCGTGATCGACGTGGCCCGGGCCAAGGGTGCCGACGAGGTGGTCAAGGTCAAATCGATGGCGACCCAGGAGATTGACCTCAACGAGGCGCTCGAAGCGGCCGGCATCGCGGCGTGGGAGACCGACCTGGCCGAGCTGATCGTCCAACTCGGGCATGATCGCCCCAGCCACATCCTGGTGCCGGCGATCCACCGCAACCGCTCCGAGGTGCGCGAGATCTTCACCGAAGAGATGGGCCGCTACGGCACCCCTCCGCCGGACGGGCTGACCGACGATCCGGCGATGCTGGCCGGTGCCGCCCGCGTCCATCTGCGGGACAAATTCCTGCGCGCCAAGGTGGCGGTCTCGGGCGCCAACTTCGCTGTCGCCGACTCGGGGACGCTGGTCGTGGTCGAATCAGAGGGCAACGGACGGATGTGCCTGACCTTGCCCGAAACGCTGATCTCGATCGTCGGCATCGAGAAGACGGTGCCGACTTTCGCCGATCTCGAAGTGTTCATGCAGTTGTTGCCGCGCTCGTCCACCGCGGAACGGATGAACCCGTACACCTCGATGTGGTCGGGGGTGCGCGAGGGCGACGGGCCGCAGGAGGTGCATGTGGTGCTGCTCGACAACGGCCGCACCACAGTGCTCGCCGACCAGGTCGGACGCCAGGCGTTGCGCTGCATCCGCTGCTCGGCCTGCCTGAACATCTGTCCGGTCTACGAGCGGGTCGGCGGGCACGCTTACGGCTCGGTTTATCCCGGTCCGATCGGCGCCATCCTCACCCCCCAACTGCGCGGCACGGCGTCACCGGTGGACGCCTCGCTGCCGTTCGCGTCCTCGCTGTGCGGCGCCTGCTACGAGGTCTGCCCGGTGCGGATCAACATTCCCGAGGTGCTGGTGCATCTGCGCAACAAGGTGGTCGAATCGCACGGCCCCAGCGTCGAGGGCGCGATCATGAAAGCAGGTGGTTGGGTGATGGGGGACGGACGCCGGCTCGCCCTGGTGCAGAAGGGCTCCGAGTTGGCCGGACGCGTCCTGCCCGGCGAGATGATTGGGCCGCTGCCCGGACCCGCGGCCGGCTGGACGGCCGCCCGCGACGTGCCCAGGCCGCCCACCGAGACTTTCCGGGACTGGTGGGTCACCCGCGAGAACGGCAGCGCCGATTCCGGCGCCGATCCGGAAGGAATGTGATGAACAGTAGGGACGCCGTTCTGGGCCGTGTCCGCACGGCCCTGTCCGATGTGCCGCCCATGCCACCGGCCTACGACGTCCCGGTCGACTGGGAGTACGGGCGGCGACCCGCCGGTGCGGCCGAAGACACCCTCGCGCTGTTCGTCGAGCGGGTCGAGGACTATCGGGCCGAGGTCAGCTGGGTGGTGCCCGACGAGGTCGCGGTCCGAATCGCCAATGCGCTGGCCGACCACGGTGTCGAATCGGCCGTCATGCCCACCGGAGCGCCGCCGGAGTGGCGCGACGCGGTCGCCGCGGCCGGCATCACGGTGCATAGCGACGACCCCGTGCTCAGCCATGCCCAGCTGGACGCCATCGGCGGGGTGGTCACCGCCTCCCGGGTCGGCATCGCGGAGACCGGAACCATCGTCCTCGACCACGGACCCGACCAGGGACGTCGCGCGCTCTCGCTGGTGCCCGACCTGCACATCTGCGTGATCCGTGCCGAGCAGGTGGTCGCCGACGTGCCTGAGGCGGTGGCGCGGTTGCAGCCTTCCGTCGACGCCCGGCAGCCGCTGACCTGGATCAGCGGGCCGTCCGCGACCAGCGACATCGAGCTGGACCGGGTCGAGGGGGTGCACGGCCCTCGGACCCTGCGGGTGCTGCTGGTGGACGGCTGAGGAACCGCCGATCATCGCTGAGGAACCGCCGATCATCACGTCATCCCGGGCTCCGACCCGGGATCTCAGGCGGGAGAGATGCCGGATCAAGTCCGGGATGACGATGGATGGGCTTTGATCAGCGCTTCGCTAACGGCGAGGTCGGAGGAAGGTGCGGCGTAGCCGTCCGAGCAGGCGGCGCAACGATCGTGACCGCGGCCGCTCGCCGTGGCTCCGCGTCGGTTCGGCTGCTTTGAGCGCCTGTGCAAGCTGGAGTTGCAGCTCTTTGATCTCTTGGCGGAACTCAACCGTGCGTTCGCGTCTGCGCGCGGCCCCCAGCGTGTGGATGTCGAGAGCGTTGGAGAGCAGGGCTCCGACAGCCGCCGAGTCGAGCTGGTGCCCGGACGTTGCCGGCCGCGGCTCGGTGGCCATCGTAAAGAGGTGGTGCCACGCCGCCTCCAGATCGACCGCGGCCTGCTCTCGTAGCCCGTCCCGGCCAGCGCTGCTCAGTTCGGCCCTCAGCGCCGGGTTGCGGAGGATCGACACGATCGCCCTGGCGAGGCTGGCGCTGTCTCCCTGAGGGACGGCGATGAACCCCTTGCCGTCCTGGAGGGATGCGAGATGCGGCAGTGTGTACATGGCGATCGGGACGCCGAAGGCACGCGCCTCGACCACGGTCATCGGTGAGCATTCCGTCACCGAGGTCATCACCACCACGTCGGCCCTGCGGTAGTAATCCTCGACCCGGGTGGTCGGCCCGCAGAGGATCACCGTCTCTTCCAGTCCCAGCCGCTGGATCCGGGCGCGGATCTTCTCGGTGGTTCCGGCGTGCCACTCCTCGCCGACCATGTAGAGCCTGGCAGCGGGTTCGGAGCGCGCCACGACGGCCATGGCGTCCACGGCGTCCAGGCAGCGTTTCACCCAAAGGTCCAGCCGTCCGAGCCACAGCAGCATGCCGGGTTCGACCGCCAACTCCGACTCGTTGACCTCAGCCGTGGTCACCGGGTTGGGGAGGAATACCGCATTGACGCCCTGTGAGCTCCAATAGGCCCGTTCGGCCTCGGAGAGAACCTGTGCGATATCGGCGAGTTTCGCTACTGGCGGCCGAATAGCCAGTTCGCGCGAACCGTCGACCAGCGCACTGAAAGCGGAATTGTGGATGCTGAGAATAAAGGGAATGCCCTCCGCTTTCACGACCAGCAGATCGTACAGCAGTATCTGGCTCGAACCCGCGCAGTGGATGAAGGCGTCGATGCCTTCCGCGCGAATCACTTCCTGTATTTGTTGCGCTCGGGCACGGTAATCCGTCCCGGCCACCGGCAGGACGACCAGCGGTACGTCCGGCGGCAGTTTGAAGCCTTCGCCCTCGTGTTCCCGGTCGATGAACATGACCACCCGGTAGCCCATGCGCAGGTACATCGGGATCAGAATGCTCAGGACACGCTGAATCCCGCCGATCGACAGGTGATGGTAGAAGATACCGAGGACGCCGCCACGGGGAATGCTCTCCTGTCGTCGGGCGATCGAGCGCGCCCCGTCGATCCGCACGGCGAGTCCCTGCCGTTGGTCGTGGAGTTGGCGGTGCAGTGCCGCGGTGAGATCCGGCATCGGCCAGCGCTCGGCGAGGATGTCGAAACCCGTGCTGGCGGTCTCGGGTGCCATCCGATGGAACCACTGAGTGACGCAGTCGGATACCAGCCGCTGACGGACCAGCCGAGCGGCTTCCCCCAGCTGCGCCTCGTCCTCGCTCTCGTGCGCGGAGGCGAAGGTATCGATCGCGTCGGCGACCCGCGATTGCTCGGCGTAGACGGCGAGGCGCTCCGGCGAGACGTCCTCCGCCCCGGTTATCCCGGCTCCGAACCGGTAGTTGTAGTAACTCTCGGCGATGCCCTCGTAGGAGCGGGCATGCCAGGCCAGTAGAAAGTACGCCAGCAGATCCTGGGCCTTTGGGAAACGCCCGTCCGGCGCCATCTCGAAGGCGCGCCTGGCGAAGCTGGTTCGGTAGATCTTGTTCCACAGGGTGTGGCTATAGGCACCGGCCAGGAAGCACTGGGCGAACGGCTCGGTACCCGACAGCCGCCGCTTCAATGGCGCGAGTTGGCGTTGGAGGCGTTTGATCCGGACGGTGTCGGAACTGGTGCTGATGACGTTGGTCCCGAACTGCAGAACGTCGACCTTGAGCTGGGCCGCCCGCTTCACCAGGGCGGCGCAGGCGGTCGGCTCGAGATAGTCGTCGGCATCGACGAACATCAGATACTGACCGCGGGCGGCCAGCGCACCGTCCTTCCGGGCCTGCGACGAGGTCCGATTCTCTGGATAGGTCGTCACGATGACCCGCCGATCGGCGCGGGCGAACTCTTCGGCGATTTCTCCCGATGAATCAGTGGATGCGTCGTCGTAGCAGAGAATTTCGATGTTCGGCAGGGTCTGGTTGACCAGACTGTCGAGGCATTCGCGAAGGTGGAGTTCCGCGTTGAATATCGGGACGACAATCGATACGTCGATCTCGTGCTTATCGGAGATTCTGGTCATCCGCTGTGCCTGCGGGACGGGCTGCTTTGCACGCCGACATCGTAGCCCCGCACCCCCCGTTCCGGTGCTAGGCGCGTCTAGGACGAGCCCCATTTCCGCAGGGCGGGGGCCACGATCTCGGCGCCCTTGCGGTAGAGCGAGTGGGAGAGGCTCCGGGTCAGCCGGGCGAGGCGTCCGTCCCGTTTGGCGGAGACAGGCAGTTCGCGGCCCTCCGGGGTGAGGCCGTGACGGGCCAACAGCCGGGGAAGGTAGGCGCCGGCGGAGCGCAGCGTGAAGAAGGGCGAGACCGGCGCCAACGGTCGCCGGTGCAGGAGTTCCGACACCCTCGCCTGCAGAGCGTCCAGGTTCGGCGTGCCGATGCCGTGCTCGTGGGCCCACTCCGGATCGGCGACCGGCGCCCGGCCACCGTCGAGGTCGGCGAACGAGGCGAGGCAGCCGGATCCGGCGTAGTACGACGTTCCGAACTGCTCGCGGACGCCGAAGTCGGTGAGGATCGCGGTGGGGATGCCGGAACCGATCGCCTCGATCGCCGCAGTGCTGGAGACGGTGACCAACAGGTCCGTCCTGGCCAGGACATCGGCCATCGGCCCGCCGGCCAGAGTGAAGTTCGGCGGCCACTCGGCGGCTCGCCGGGTGAACATCTTGGCGTAGGAGTACGGCTCGGGGTGAGTCACTCGCTCGCCAGGCAGGGTTCGCAGTTTGAGGATGACGTCGCGCTCCGGGTGCTGCCGCGCATGCTCGGCGAGCCGGTCGATCACGTAGCTGCGGTCACGACGGGTTTCCGGAACGCTCGGCTGAGCGGCGAAGGTCACGGTGTAGGGATGCCCCGGCTGCCGGCCGACCGTGGTGAGGAAGGGTAGCGTCCCCTCGACCACCGCTTCCGGGTCGGCGCCGTAGTCACGGCAGATCTGACGAAAGCGCCGGGCGTCCGCGGGGCTGTTGGCCAGCACGATGTCGGAACCACCGCGCATCAGCACACCTTCGACGATCTTCTCGTAGACCACGCCGACGTAGCCGGTGATGATGACGGGACGCCGGTCCGTCCCGGTCGAGGCGAACGCGTGCAGCACCGCCTGGCAACTCGTGCCCGGCAGCGCCACCACCACGACATCAATGTCCTGAGCTGCGAGCGTCCGGGGCAGGGCGCCGATGGTGACCGTCGCTACGCCCGCCGGGTCGACCCCGGCCTCGGTGAGTTGCCGCGCGCTGGGTCGCGAAGGACCGTCCCAGAGCAACAGGGTGAGTTCGGTGGGCTTCAGTGCCTGCGCGACCCCAACTCCCCACTTCCAGCGGCTGTCGGTATCGGCGAACACAGCCACTTTGACGCGCGAGCCAGCCATGCCGGGGATCCTACCGTCGGTTGCCGGGGTAGTTCCGGTGGGTGGTCGGTCCGAGCCGGTAACGTGGCACTCCGTCGCCGCAGGGACAGGGAGTTGAAGGGTCGCCGGATGTCGGAACTGAGCGTGATTGTGCCGGTCCATAACGCGGCGCGGTTCCTTCCCGGCTGTCTGGCCACCATCCGGGCGAACTACCGAGACGGGTACCAGTTCATCCTCATCGACGATCACTCGTCCGATGCCACGCCCCAACTCATCGAACAGGCGCAGGAGACCATGCCGTGGCTCACCGTGCTGCGGAACCCGGAGAACTACGGCGTCGCCCGCTCACGCAATCGCGCTCTCGAGGCGGCCGACGGCCGCTACCTCAGCTACCTGGACGCCGACGACTGGTATCAGCCGGGACATCTGGACGCCACGCTGGCCGCGATCAAACGGTTCGGAGCCGACTTCGTCCGCACCGATCACGTCCGGGTCGACGGGCTGTGGCGGACGATCGTCGAGGCTCCTGAGCCGGTCCGCGACACCGTGCTGGACCCTCGGCGGCAGTTCGGCGGGGTGGGTCGGACGACGATCGTCGACTACCCCTTTCTGTGGGCGGGGATCTACGACCGCGAGCGGATCGCTCCGGAGCTCCTCACCTTCGATGAGTCGCTGCGCACCGCTGCGGACCGTCCGTGGTTCTGGCGGCTGTATCTCAACACCGAGTCGACCGTGGTGGTCGGCTTGCGCGGGTACTTCTACCGCAAGGACTCCAACCCGTCGGCGCTGACCCAGGCCGGCAACCCGTCCACCCTGCACTTCCTGGACGCCTACGCGCGAATCCGGGATCTCGCGGTCGCCAGCGGGATGCCGCACCATGTCGAGCAGGCCGCCTACGGGGCTTGCCGGATCGTCTACTTGCACCTGATGAAGCGAGAACGGCTGTCCCGCGAACTCCAGTCGGAGTTGTTCCGGCGTTCGTCGCGGTTCCTGAACTCTTTCGAGGGTGAGGCGATGAGCCGTGCCCTCGCCGCACTGCCCTTCCGGCAACGGCTGGTGCTGAAGCGGGTCTTGCGGCTGGAGAGGAGCTGAGATGGACCAGGTGTTCGTCGCCTGCGGGCTCGAATCCGCTGCCGCCCACGCCGCAATGATCGAAGCCGGCCGCTATCGGACGGCCGGTCGACGGGTGCTGCTGGTCAGCAACAATGCGCCGATCCCGGAACTGACCCCCGGGTTCGACGAACCGAAGGAGTTCGCGGCGATCGCCGCACTGTTCGACCGGGTGGTGCGCCTCAATCCGATCATCGAGCCCTACCACCCGCTGGTCTGGCGCCCCGCCGACCCGGCAGTGTGGACGGTGACCTTCCGCGAGGCGCTCGGTGTCTCGGGGTCGTTCGGCTTGACGCTGACGTCGCCGACCGAGCCTCCGGCCGCAATGCTGGTCGAACTCTTCCCCGACGCTCCCGTCCAGATCGTTCCGGCGCCGTCCGGTGAGACGGTACCCACGCCACCAGTGGGGCCGGTGGCTTCGGTCCTTGGGCGAGTGGGTCGCCTGAGGCAGCCCGCACGGCGTCGCCTGCGACACGGCCTGCTCTGGCTCCGGACGTTGACTTTCCGTCCGGACTAGCGCTTGTCGAGACCTCAGCGGCTCCGCTCAGCGTTTGCGTCCGGCCTTGGCTGCGGCCGCCCGGAACGCCTCGGCGTAGCGGGCCGAGGTGTCGCCCGGGTCGCGTCGGTCCAGGTCGGGGCGTCCGGTTGGAGGATTCGTCTGCAGCGCCTGCATCGTGGCGTCCAGTGTTTCGGCGGTCAACTCTCCCGGGTACCGATGCACCCATCCGGCCCCGACCTCGTCGCTGAGCTGCTGTGTCGAGACGGTGTCCGGAACCAGCACCGGGCGATCAAGGGAGAGCGCGAACATCACCAGGCTCAGGTCTTCCAGCTCCGCGATCCGGGGCACCACGACCAGGGCGGCGGCACTCATCTCGGTGACCAGCGCGCCGTCGGAAACCCGCTCGACGCGCGTGCTCGGCTCCGTGGAGACGGGCACCTCTCCGGTCAGGCCACTCAACTCGATGGACGCGTCCCCGACTACCCGGAGCGGGAGACCCGATGGTGTGGTGCGGTCCTGCACCGGTCCTTCGAGATCCCGGCCGGGCGCGACTGGTGCGATGCAGAGCACCCGGTCCGGCACCTGCTCGGCGCGAGGGTAGCCGAGGAACCGGTCGCGGTAGTGGCCGTGCGGGATGACCGTCACCGGGCGGCCTCCAGGGACGCTGGTGGCTTCGTCGAGCACGACGAAGGACGTTGTCACCCGGTCGAGGATCCAGTTCGAGGCCGCGGCGATCAGGCCTGCAGAACGCGGGCCGTGCACCGTCCGCACCAGGGCGATCCGATGGCGCTTGAGCAAGCCTGCCACGGCGGCCATCATCAGGACCCGCTTCGGACCGGACACCCGCGGACCCAGCAGCGGGTTGAGCCGATGCAGGTGGACGACATCAGTGTGCCGCCGCGGCATCACCCGGATTCCGCCGAACCGGAGCTGAAGGCCGGGGGAGCCGCCCCCGACGACCTGATCGACATACCTGATGGTCGGGGCGGGGGGTCGGTGCACTTCTAGGACGCGAAGCGGAGCGCGGTCGTTTGGGCGGCCAGGCTGAGGCATCCGTCCATCGTAAAGGTTGGTGTGGGGCAACCCGGACGCCGCTCAGCCAGGACGAACGGTGATGGCCGAGGCACTAGACTCGCCCACCATGGCGAGCGAGGTGCAGGAAGTCTTCATTGACCTGGGAGGGCAGGACGACAACCTCGGCGATTCCGCATTGCGGGCCGCCTACCTCCAGGCGGTGCGCGGCGAAGGGCGTCGCTTCCACATCTTCCTCGGACATCCCACCGCCGACTATGTCTCCGGGCTGCCGTTGCTGCCGACCGATCAGGTCTACTTCGATCGCTCCTCCTGGTTGGCGGCGAGTTCCGCGGCCCATCGTCCGGTGCATCTGTTCAATGCCGGTGAGATCAATCCGCTGCGTGGCACTTTTCCCTATCCGGACAGGGCTGCCGAACTAGAGCGCGTGATCGATGCCGGCGGAGCCGTCATCGTGGCCGGAATCGGGCTACGGAAACCTCAGGCGGCGTCGTCGATCGAGTTCCACCCGGTCTTTCGCGGGGCTGTGGTGGTCTCTTGGCGCGACCAGCCTTCGCACGACGCGGTGGGCTTCGGGGAGGTGGCACCCGACTGGGCGTTCGCACTCGGGTGCGATACGTCGGGCTGGGCAGGCAGGGAGGACCGGCCCTTGCTGACGGTCACACTCCGGTTCGATCGGCCGTGGCCGGAGTCGTCCTGGAGGGAGGCCGTCCAGCAGTTCGCCGCGGCGACATCGACTCGGATCGTCACCGTGGCGCAGGTCGCCCGGGATGCCCCGCGCGCGGTGCGGATGGCTGAGGCGCTGGGTGGCGAGTACCTGGTGGCGCCCAGCACCGCACATGCCGATCTGGACAGCCATGTCCGCGCGGTCTATGGGCAATCGCTGGCGGTCGTCAGCGATCGTGCCCATGGGCTGGTGATGGGCGCGACCGAGGGTGCCTACCCGCTCGGCTCGTCGGCGGATCCGGAGAAGATCAGCCGCATGCTGCGAGTGGTCGGGCTGGATGAACTGACCGGGCACTACGACCAGTTCGGCGAGTTGTCCCAGCAGCTTGATTCTCGGTTGCCCGGTCTCGCCCCCGCGGTCGATGCCGCCCGGGCGACCACGTCCCGGCTCGGCCGGCGGATTCGGGCGGCGATGCGGCTGACGTCCGGTGCCTCGGCGGACCTCGGGCGCTAGACTCCACTCCGCTTCACCAGTACCTGCCACGTGTCCGGAGACCAGATGCCCCCGCTAGCCAACGTCGCGATCGTGATCCCGGTGTTCAACGACGAGGCCTGGATCGCCGCGGCCCTGGAAAGTTGTCGTCGGCAGTCACTCACCGATATCGAGATCATTTGCGTCGATGACGCGTCCACTGACGACAGCCGGTCGATCATCCGGGAGTATCAGCAGCGTGATCCGCGGATTCGGCTGATCGAGCAGGGTCGCAATCGGTCCGCCTTTCAGGCACGTCGGGCGGGCATTCTGGCGGCAACCGCACCGTACGTCCTGTTCTTGGACGGTGACGACGAGTTGAACCAGAACGCCGCCGAGGTGGCGGTGGCGAAGGCCACCTCCTCCGGCGCCGACCTGGTGGGCTTCGGCGTCGAGGTGCTACTCGACGACGGCCGGACGGTCGGCGGCTACCAGTCCAGGCTCGCGCCGGTCCGCGAGTCGCTGGAGGGCAGCGCCGTGCTGGCCGGGCTGTTCCCCGCGGGTAAGGCGGCTCACGGCCAGTTGTGGCGATACCTGTTCCGCACCGAGTTGCTCAGGGATGCCTACGCCTCGTTGCCGGAGGACCTCATCCTCAAGCGGGTCAACGACCTGCCGATCGCCTTTCTCGCCGCAGCGGGCGCGCGCCGGTACGTCTCGGTCTCCGAGCGCCTGTACCGCTACTACTTCCGGCGGGGCGGCAGTGGGCACCGGGTCGAGGATGTTTCCGGGTTCGCGTTCTATCTGGGTGCGATCGACTCGGTCGATGCCATCAAGCCGGCAGTCCAGAAGCTGGCCGAGACCAGCCCGGACCCGCAGCAGCTGCTCGACAGCTACCAGACCGCCCGGCGCTCGATCGTGGGCAACGTGCTCGGTTACCTGGTGAACAACGTGGGCGTGGGCTTGCACACCGACTGTGTCGCGCTGCTGGCGGAGCGGGTTCCCGAAACGGAACTCGTGATGGCTGCAGCCGAGTACTGCGAGGATGCCATCGCGGTGCTGGCGCAGCACGGCCGACGGATCGAGGCGGGCGAGCGACCGGTGCGCGCTGTGCTGCTCACCACGAAGACACTCCGCAACGGTGGTGTCTCCGGTGTGCTGCTCTCGCAGGCGCGCTTCTTGCTGGACGCCGGCTACCGGGTGGTGATCGCGGCGACTCGGCGGGGCAGCAACACCGACGATCTGCCGGACGGCGCCGAGTTCGTCGAGGTGACGGGCAACAAACTGGCGACCCGGATGTCGGCCTGGATGGAACTCTGCCGCACGAAGTCCATCGACGTGATCATCGACCACCAGATCTTGTACAGCCGGCGCTGGCCGGCTTATGCGGTAGCGGCGCGAGCGGTCGGAGTTCCGACCATCGGATGGGTCCACAACTTCTCACTGCGTCCCACCTACGACTCCAACGACCTGCTCTCGTTCCTGAGGCCGCAGCTCAATGCGGTGGCGACTCTGGTGACGCTCTCCCGACTGGATGTGGCGTTCTGGAAGCTGCGCGGCGTCCAGCACACCGCGTATCTGCCGAACCCGCCTTCGCCGATGCTGTTGGAGTCGGTGGCGACCAGCAGCGCGAAGCCGGCGCCGAAAGGCACGATCGAACTCATCTGGTGGGGACGGTTGGAGCAGCACACCAAGCAGGTGCTCCAGCTGATTGAGGTCGCCGATCAGCTTCGCCGGCTCGCCGTCGACTTCCGGCTGACGATCATCGGGCCGGACTGGTCCGATCTCACCGCATCGCAGTTGGCGGCCACGGTGAAGCAGCGTGAGTTGGAGCCGTACGTCATCGTGCCCGGGCCGAAGCGCGGGCAGGAACTCCTCGACGCGATCGACGCCGCTGACGTGTTCGTGACGACCAGCATCATCGAGGGCTACCAGCTCACCTTGGCCGAGGCCCAGGCCCGTGGCCTGCCCGTCGTGATGTACGACCTGTCCTGGCTCGTGCTGGTGCAGGACAACGCCGGGGTCGTCACCGTGCCGCAGGGGGATGCGGTGGCGATGGCGTCCGAGGTCGTCCGGCTGCGCGAGGACCCCGAACGGTATGCGCGGCTCTCCGCCGCGTCGATCGAAGCTGCGCAGCGCGCGAAGGCGCTTGACTTCTCCGTGCTGTACCAGCAGCTGATCGGCGGTGAACTCCCCGCCGAGTTCTCCCCCGAACCCACCCTGGCCGATGCCCAGCAGCTCATCGAGTGGATGGTGTTCTTCAGCGAACATAGCCGCAACACCGCGGGTACGGGCGGGGCGAAGGGGGCGGTCGCCGGTAGGGGCGGCTCGCTGACACGACGCCTCGAGCGTCGCCTGCGGAGGATCGCCCGCCGGGTGGTCGGTGCCGTCCCGGCGTTGCGACCTGCGGCACAACGCCTGCAACGCACGCTCGGGAAGCGCTGATCAACCCGCCCCCGGCTGGTTGAGCTTGTCGAAACCCCTTGCCAGCGAGTCCACGCCAAGGTCTTGACAAGCTCGACCAACGAAAGTCAGCGTTCCCCAGGGCGCGTCGCATGCTGGGAATCCCGGCGGGTGTGATCCGCCGCTGAGCCGGGAGTCAACCGCGAGTTCACCCGGCTGACCGTCGTGGTTGTCGATCGCGTCGATCGGTTTGCTTAGCGTGCGGCCATCAGGGTCGTTGTGCTGGCCGACGGCGACTGCGGTCGGAAGCGGCCTGCTGACCGCCAGGCAGATCACCTCTGTGCCGGAACGGAATAATTCGCGAGATCGCCCCCTGGATCCTCGGAAAGGACCCCACTGATGACCACCACCCCCAACCCCGAGCGATTGCGCCGGGTGACCGACCACGCCGCCCAGGTGGCCTGACCCATGGCCAAGAAGAACAGCAAGCGCACCACGCTTGCCTTGGTGGAGAGCCCGGCGCAGCTGCTCAATGTTGTCGAATGGGCCTTCTGCCATGGCGCCGAGGAGCGCACTCGGCTCGCGGTCCTTGCGCCTCCGGACGCGGCCACCCGCCGCCAGCTTGAGGCGATGGCCGACCTGGCCCATGAGACGGGCCTGGCTTCCACCTGGTACGAGCCGCGGAACCCCGCCGCGTCGCTGGTGCCGATCGCGTGGGAATTGTTCCCCAGGCTCACGCAGACGGAGCGCCTGGTGGTGGGTGACCCGTTTTCGCGCTTCGTGCAGGCGGTGCTGCCACTGGCGGATGTCGCTGAGGCAGTCGTCGTGGACGGCGGCGCGGCCACCAACTCGTTCATCGAGCGGTTTGCCCGGGGCGACCGGCTGAGCCGCTGGCAGCTGGCCGAGACCGGACGTGACAGGGCGACCGACCTGTTGTCGGAGCACGCCCGCGACTTCTTCTTGCCGTCCGAGCGCGACCACCGCGCCATCGAGGTGTTCACCGCGATGCCGGTGCAGGCGCCGTCCGGTGTTCGGCAGAGCATGAACACTTTCGCCTGGACCCGGGCGCGGTTCGGCCCGCCGGTGGTCACCGACACCGTCGATGTGGTGGGCGCCTCGCTGGTCGAGGGTGGCGCGGTGGACGCCGAGCGCTACCTGGCCGGCGTGGCGGCGGTCGTTGAACGGTTCGGCGCCGGACGCTACTTCGCCCACCTCCGCGAGGACGACGCCAAACTGGCCGCCGTGGCCGCCCGGACCGGGCTGGCCATCGTCCGGCCCGACGTGCCGCTGGAGATCGCGGTACGCCGCGGCCCGGTGAGCCGGCTGATGGTGAGCTATCCGTCCACGGTGATGCACACGCTGCCGTTGGTGCTGGTCGATACCCCTGTCGAACTCGCCGTCGCCGACGTCCCGACCGCGCGGTTGACCCCCGGCATCCCGGTCGCCGCCGGCGACTTCCTGGAGCACGTCACCACCCGGAAACGGCACGCCGCCCTGACCTGACATTCCCCCGCGCGAATCGATCCAGATCGGGCGCAGCTAGTGCCCAATCTGGATCGATTGACGCTCAGATCTGGTCGAGCACCTCGGCCATGATGCGCTGCACAGCGATCGTGTCATCGAGCGGCATGATCGGGCTCTCGGTGAGTCCGGCGGCCAGGCATTCGCCGACGTGCTCGATCTCATAGCGGTAGCCGGAATCGAACTCCAGGTGCTCCGGGGTCCTCTCGCGCCAGATGGTCACCGACGCTGCCCGGTGGAAGCGGGGGTGGACGTCGATCCAGCCCTTGCTGCCGGTCAGCATCATCCGGCCTGGGCCGTAGGTCGTGAAGGCGCCGGCCAGGGTGGCCGAGCGGCCGTCCGTGTAACCGAGCAGCACCGAGAACTCGCCCTCGACGCCCGTCGAATAGCGCCCGCCGACAGCACGTACCACGTCCGGGGTGCCCAGGAAATGCTGGGCGAACGAGAGCACGTAGACGCCCAGGTCGAGGACTGCGCCGCCACCCTTGGCCGGGTCGAAAAGCCGATCGTCGGGGTCGAACTCGCGAAACGCCGTCAGGTCGCCCTGGCAGCCGCGGACCTCGCCGATCTCACCGCGCTCGATCAGGTCGTTGACGTGCCGGATCGCCGGGTTGAACCGCGTCCACATCGCCTCCATCGCGAACACACCGGCCTTCCGCGCGGCCGCGGCGATGCGTTCGGTGTCCGCCACGGTCGCGGTGAACGCCTTCTCGACCAGGATCGCCTTACCCGCGGCGATCGCGGCCAGGGCGATGTCGGTGTGCTGCGGGTGCGGGGTCGCGACGTAGATGGCCTGGACCGCGGGATCCTCCACCAGCGCCTCGTAGGAGGAGTGCCAGCGCGGGATGCCGTGCTCGGTGGCGAACGTCTCGGCACGTTCGGCCGACCGTGAGCCGACGGCGACCAGTTCTGCGTTGGCGGCTTGGTGGAACTCGGGGACGATCACGGCGGCCATGCGGCCGGGCCCGGCGATGCCCCAACGGATCGGTTCGCTCATGGATGTCACGCTACCGGCCGCGTCGCCTCGTCGGCCGCTGGGAACCGTCTCGTCTCGGTAGCGCCTCTTGGGCCGAGAAGACCCCCTTCTCCTGGCTTCGCCCACGCCTGCTGGGCCGAGATGGACCGTTCCTTCCTGCACGGCGTGCGTCTCGTCGGCCCGCGGCTTGCCGTCTCGGCGGACGCCCGGGGGACCCTGGCGGGGCTGGAATCTGGCACAGTGGACAAGGTTCGAAATCAGGAGGGCAGCCTTGCGGGTCGTGCAGAAGTTCGGTGGTTCGTCGGTGGCCGACGCCGCCAGCATCAAACGGGTCGCGCAGCGCATCGTCGACACCAAGGCGCGCGGCGCCGAGGTGGTCGTGGTGATCTCGGCGATGGGCGACACCACCGACGAGTTGATGGACCTGGCCCTCGAGGTCTCGCCGCAGCCGCGTCCGCGAGAGCTCGACATGCTGCTCACCTCGGGCGAGCGAATGAGTGCCGCGCTGCTGGCCATGGCGATCAATGACCTCGGCTTCGAGGCCCGCTCGTTCACCGGTTCGCAGGCCGGGGTGATCACCACGGGCACGCACGGCGACGCCCGCATCATCGACATCACACCTGGCCGCATCCACACCGCGCTGGCGGACGGCGACATCGTCATCGTGGCCGGTTTCCAGGGGGTTTCGCAGACCTCGAAGGACATCACCACGCTGGGCCGTGGGGCGTCCGACACCACCGCGGTCGCGCTGGCGGCCGCGTTGCAGGCGAACTACTGCGAGATCTACTCCGACGTGGACGGCGTCTTCACCGCCGACCCCCGGATCGTTCCGGGCGCCTCCCGGATTCCCGAGATCTCCTACGAGGAGATGCTCGAAATGGCGGCTCAGGGCGCCAAGATTTTGCATCTGCGGTGCGTCGAGTACGCCCGCCGCGAGAACGTACCGGTGCATGTCCGGTCGTCGTTCTCCACCAAACCCGGCACCTGGGTCAAGGACGTCGACAGCAAGGAAGGCACAGCGATGGAGCAACCGCTGATTACCGGAGTGGCCCACGACCGGAGCGAATCCAAGATCACCGTGGTCGGCGTGCCGGACCGGGTGGGCGCCGCCGCCGCGGTGTTCTCGGCCGTGGCTGCCGCCGGTGTCAACATCGACATGATCGTGCAGAACCAGTCGATCGCGAACGACAACACCGCGATCACCTTCACCCTGCCCGGCGGTGACAAGGTGCGTGCGCTGGATGCCCTGCACGGCGCCCGCGAGTCGATCGGCTTCTCCGAGATCCTCTACGACGACGGCATCGGCAAGGTGTCGGTGATCGGTGTCGGCATGAGGTCGCATCCGGGCGTCTCGGCCACCTTCTTCCGCGCGCTGGCGGACGCCAACATCAACATCCACATGATCTCCACCTCGGAGATCCGGATCTCGGTCGTGGTGTCTCTGTCGGACGTCGACGCCGCCGTCCGCGCCGCGCACACCGCCTTCGGCCTCGACTCCGGCTCCGGCGAGGCTGTTGTATATGCCGGCACCGGACGCTGACGCGTCCACTGCGCGGCATGCAGGGCGGGTTCGGGCCGCTGACTCTCGCTGGTTGAGCTTGTCGAAACCCTTGTCATCGTCCGATTCAGGGTCTCGACAAGCTCGACCAACGGATCCTTACTACCGCTCGACGGACTCCTCCGCGGCCTCGTCGGCGGCTTCCAGCTCGGCAGCCAGCTTCTTCTCCTGCACCCGGCGGTAGCCGTTCCACACCACGCCGAGGATCAGGACGCCGTACAGCCCGATGGTGATCGGTGAACTGACCAGCACGGCCGGGTTGTTCGACGAGTTCGCCATCGCGTCGCGCAGCGAGTACTCGGCGAGCGGACCGAGGATCAGCGCGATCAGCACCGGCGCCAACGGCACGTCGTATTGCCGCATCACGAAGCCGAGCAGGCCGATCCCGATCATCACCGCCAGGTCGATGACGGACGCGCCCGCCGCATAGACGCCGAAGGCGGCGAAGACCGTGATGCCCGCGTACAGGTACTCCTTCGGCACCCGCAGCAGCATCGCCCACATCGGCGCGAACGGCAGGTTGAGGATCAGCAGGATCACCATCGCGATGAACAGCGCGGCCAGCAGTGCCCAGACCACGTCGGCGCTGCGCTCGAACAGCAGCGGGCCGGGCTGCATGCCGTACTGCTGGAAGGCGACCAGCAGCAGTGCGGCGGTCGCGGACGTCGGCAGGCCCAGCGCCAGCAGAGCACCCATGGCCGATCCGGCGGTCGCGTTCCCGGCCGCCTCCGGCCCGGCGACACCCTGGATGGAGCCCTTGCCGAACATCGGCGTGGCGCGGCGGGCGTCCAGCTTGCGCTCGGTGCCGTAGGCGAGGAAGGTCGGCACCTCGGCGCCGCCGGCCGGAATGATTCCGAAGGGGACGCCGAAGCTCGTTCCCCGTAGCCAGGCGGGAAGTGCGGCCCGGAACTCGGCCTTGCTCAGCCAGGGCCGTCCGCCAGCATGGATCAGCTTCTTGTCGTCGGGGCGTCCGACCTTGGACGCCACATGCAGCACCTCACCGATGGCCAGCAGGGCGACGGTGATCACCACCACCGAGATGCCGTCGAACAGGGCGGGGATGCCGAAGGTGAAGCGGGCGGTGCCGGTGGATTGATCAATGCCGACGACGGCCAGCGCGAGGCCAAGGGCGAGCGCGGCGAGGCCGCGGATCACCGAGTCCGCGACCACCGTCGAGATCGCGACGAAGGCGAAGATGGCCAGGGCGAAGTACTCGGCCGGTCCGAACTGGGTGGCCAGTTCGGCCATCGTCGGAGCGAAGAAGACGACCAGGATGGTGGCCAGGATGCCGCCGGTGAAGGCACCGATGGCGGCGGTGGCCAGCGCCTGTGGTGCGCGTCCGTGCAGCGCCATCATGTGGCCCTCGAACGAACTGGCGATGGCTGTGCTGTTGCCCGGTGTGTTCATCAGGATGCCGGCGATCGAGTCGCCGAACAGGCCGCCGAAGTAGATCCCGGCGAACATGGTCAGCGCCGACAGCGGCTCCAGGGTGAAGGTGAGCGGCAGCAGCAGCGCGACCGCCATCGCCGAACCCAGCCCGGGCAGCACGCCGATGGCGGTGCCCAGGAAGGCGCCGATCGTCACCCACAGCAGGTTCTGTGGGGTGAGGATGTGCCCGAAGCCGTTGAGCAGGTTGGTGAGTTGTTCCATGGTCAGCTCCCCAGCAACAGCAGGCCGGCGGGCAGCGACATGCCGAGCAGGCCGCTGAAGACGACTTGGATTAGCGAAGCCAGTCCGAGCCCCATGATCAGTCCGGCGACGTGCCGGCGTCCGCCCAGCGCCACCGACATCGCCCAGAACAGCAGGGTGGCGCTGATCAGCCAGCCGACCGTTTCCAGTATGAGCGTGAAGCCGATCAACGCCCCGACCGCGGTGCCCAGCTTCACCCAGTTGATTCCGGCGGGCACCTCGGGGGCCTCCGCCTTGAGCGTCGGGGCGACCGTCTCGTCGAACGGGTCGTGCACCACGGAGACGCCGGAGAAGGCGTCCTGTTCGGGCGTACTCGGCACCGGACGTGGGTGCCGGAACGTCTCGATCACGATCAGCGCGGCGGCCAGCACACAGATGGCGACGACGATCCACGGGAAGGTTTGGGGTCCGAACGCGTCGTTGTCGCCCTTCATGGTGAGGTTGCCGTAGGTCAGCAGTCCGGCGATCACCAGCAACACCCCGGCGACGATCAGGATGCCGCGGTCGGGAGCGGGGGCCGCCTCGGCGGTCGTGGCGGCTTCGTCGGCCGTCCGGTCTGTCGTACTCATGCCAGCCCCAACTCCTTCAGCAGTGCCGTGATTGCCTTCTGTTCCTCGGCGATGAACGTGTCGAACTCGGGGCCGGTGAGGAAGTTCTCCTTCCACCGGTTGCGGGTGACGGCCGCTTTCCATTCCGGTGTGGCGACCATTTCGGTGACGATCGCGGTCAACTCGGCCCGGTCGGCCTCGCTGATCCCGGGGGCGGCGACCAGGCCGCGCCAGTTCACCAGGTCGACCTGGGGGTGACCCAGCTCGATCATGGTCGGAATGTCGACGCCGGAGAGTCGCTCGGGCGCGACGACGGCGAGCGCGCGCAGCTTGCCCGACTCGATCATGTCGCGGAAGTCGTTGAAGCCGCTGACCCCGACGTTGACGGTGCCGGCTGCGGTGGACAGCAGCGAGATGGTCAGCTCGCCGCCGCCCGAGTGCGGCGTGTACTTCAGCGCGGAGCCCGGGATGCCCACCGACTTGGCCAGCTGACCGGCGACCAGGTGGTCGACGCCGCCGGCCGAACCGCCACCGATCGGCAGCGCCGACGGGTCGGCTTTCCAGGCCGTCAGGAAGTCGTCCAGGGTCTTGTACGGCGAGCTGGCCGGGACGGCGACCACCTGGAAGTCCTCGGCGAGGCGGGCGATCGGGGTGGTGTCGGCGAGGGAGAATTCCGCGCCGCGGGCGATGCCGCCGAGCATCACCGTGCCGGTGACCATCAGGATGTTCGGCTGGCCCTGCATCCGGACCAGCTGGCTAAGTCCGATGGTGCCGGCCGCGCCGGGCACGTTGGACACCTGCACGGTGCCGACGATCTTGTTCTTACGCAGTGCCTGCTGGGCCTCGCGGGCCACCAGGTCCCAGCCGCCGCCGGCGGCTGCCGGGGCCATCACGGTGAGCGAGGCACGGGCCTTGCCGGTGGTCTCGGTGTCGCGGGCGTCCGCTACTGCGAAACCAGCGAGCACGAGCACGACCAGGACCGAGATGATCGACCACGGTTTCAGCTTCGTTGCCATGGAGGTACTTTCGTCCGCGCCTAAGCGCTCCGGGGTTGACCGCCATGGTGGGTTGTCGGACCGTGCCGCGTCAATGGTTCGGGTCGAGGGTTCCGGCTCGACCGAACCCTCGACCGGAGGACTTGGCCCAGATCGTTCGGGAGGTGCTGATCACCCCGACCCGCGCTGGTTGAGCTTGTCGAAACCCCTTGCTGGCGAGCGCGCGCCAAGGTCTCGACAAGCTCGACCAACGAAAATCAGTGCTTCCTCAGGCGGCGAACGCCTTCGGCTGTTGGGCCGGATCCAGGGCGTCGGCGAGGATCTCGCGGACGTCCGAGACCAGGTGCACGGTGACGTCGGCCAGGATCTCGGCGGGGACGTCGTCCAGGTCGGGTTCGTTGCGCCGCGGCAGGTACACCTCGGTCAGCCCGGCCCGCTGGGCGGCGAGCAGCTTCTGCTTGACCCCGCCGATCGGCAGCACCTGGCCGGTCAGCGACACCTCGCCGGTCATTCCGACCTCGGCGCGCACCGTGCGTCCGGTGAGCATCGAGACCAGCGCGGTGGTCATCGTGACCCCGGCGGAAGGCCCGTCCTTCGGCACCGCGCCGGCCGGCACGTGCAGATGCACCGGATGCTCCAGCTGCTCAGCCGTGATGCCGAAGTCGGCGGCGTGCGCCCGCACGTAGGACAGCGCGATCTGGGCCGACTCCTTCATCACATCGCCGAGCTGACCGGTGAGGGTCAGCGACGTCGTCGATCCCGGCAGCACGGACGCTTCGATGTACAGCACCTCGCCGCCCATGCCGGTGACCGCCAGCCCGGACGCCACGCCCGGCACCGCCGTCCGCTCACGCGATTCGGGCAGGAACCGCGGCCGTCCGATCAGCTCCTTCAGGGAACCGACCTCGACAACCGCGGGCAGGTCCTTGAGCCCGACCTTTCGGAAGGCCTTGGCCAGCAGCCGCTCCATCGCCCGGACGCCCGGCTCGCGGGTGTAGTGCGCGGCGATCTCACGCAGCGCGTCGTCGGTCACGCTCACCTCGTCCGGGGTCAGCGCGGCGCGTTCGAGCAGCCGTGGCACCAGGAAGTCGCGGGCGATGGCGACCTTGTCGTCCTCGGTGTAGCCGTCGAGGCTGATCAGCTCCATCCGGTCGAACAACGCGGCGGGAATGGTCTCCAGCACGTTCGCGGTGGCGATGAACAGCACGTCGGACAGGTCGAGGTCGAGCTCCAGGTAGTGGTCGCGGAAGGTGTGGTTCTGCGCCGGGTCGAGCACTTCGAGCAGGGCCGCGGACGGGTCGCCGCGATAGTCGGCGCCCACCTTGTCGACCTCGTCGAGCAGCACGACCGGGTTCATCGAACCGGCCTCCTTGATGGCCCGGACGATCCGGCCGGGCAGCGCGCCGACATAGGTGCGGCGGTGGCCACGGATCTCGGCCTCGTCCCGGACGCCGCCCAGCGCCACCCGGACGAACTTCCGGCCCAGCGCGCGGGCGACCGATTCGCCCAGCGAGGTCTTGCCGGTCCCGGGCGGGCCGGCCAGCAGGATCACCGCGCCGGAGCCGCGTCCGCCGACGACCTGCAGGCCGCGGCTGGCCCGGCGGGCCCGGACGCCGAGGTATTCGACGATCCGTTCCTTCACCTCGTCCAGGCCATGGTGATCGGCGTCCAGGACGGCGCGGGCGGCGTCCAGGTCGGTGGCGTCGTCGGTGCGGACGTTCCACGGCAGCTCGAGGACGGTGTCCAGCCAGGTGCGGATCCAGCCGGCCTCGGGGTTCTGCTCGCTGGAGCGTTCCAGCTTGTCCACCTCGCGCAGTGCGGCCGCGCGGACGGCGTCCGGCAGATCGGCGGCCTCGACGCGGGCCCGGTAGTCGTCGCTGCCGTCCGGCTCGCCCTCGCCCAACTCGGAGCGGATCGCCTTCAGCTGCTCGCGCAGCAGGAACTCGCGATTGCGCTTCTCCACCGATTCCTGGACGTCGTGCTCGATCTTCTCGCTCACCTCGGTCTCGGCGAGGTAGTCGCGGGTCCATTCGACCAGCTTGGCCAGCCGGGTCTCGACGTCGGCGGCCTCCAACAGTTGCCGCTTGCGGTCGTTGGAGAGGTACGGCGCCCAGCCGGCCGTGTCGGCCAGCGTGCTCGGGTCGTCGATCGCGCTGACGGTGTCGATCACCTGCCAGGCCTCGCGACGCTGCAGCACGCTGATCACCAGTCGGCGGTACTCCTCGGCCAACTCCTGAACGCGGTCGCCGGAGGCTTCGTCCTCGACGAGTTCGGCCTCGACCCACAGCGCGGAACCGGGGCCCGTCACGCCGTTGCCGATGCGCGCCCGCTGGCCGGTGCGCAGCACGGCGGCGGGAGCGCCCCCGCGGGCGCGTCCGATCTGTTCGACGGAGGCGACCACAGCGGACGAGCCGTAGTGGCCGTCCAACCGCGGCGCGGCCAGCAGTTCGCCGTCCGAAGACGTCTGGGCCGCATCGATCGCGGTCTTCGCGGCGTCGTCCAGCGGAATCGGGACGATCATTCCCGGCAGCAGGACGACGTCATCAAGGAACAGAACGGGTAGATGCTTCGTAGTCATGTCAGCTCCAAAGTTGAGTGCACAAGACTCAACCTCAAAGATCATCCGAATGTTCCCTGTTCACCGCGAGCGAACCGCGCGAAGGAGGCGGCTGCTGTGCAGCTTCGCGCCGGACATGTCACCACTGGCCGGGCCGGAAACGATCGCTTTCTGGGGAGTCGCTCAGGCTGCCGCCCACGGGCCGACCTTGCCTTGGGCCTGGCACATTGTCGCCATGGAGCCGGTGAAGAGCCGGGCAGCGGTCGTTGCTCTCCGTGACGATCAGTTGCTCTTCATCAAGCGCGCGAAGCAAGGGCGGCGGTATGCCGTCCTCCCCGGCGGTGGCGTCGAGCTGGACGAAACCCCTCAAGATGCTGCCCTTCGAGAGCTAACGGAGGAGACTGGTTTGTCTGGCCGGGTGCTGCGGCCTCTCTGGACGCTGCAGCACGACGATCGAGTGGCCGCCTACTTCTTCGTGGCGGTTCCGTTGGCGCCCATGGTGATGGCAGGTCCAGAGGTTGAGAAGACGTCACTAGAGAACACCTATGAGCCCTGCTGGATTCGACTATCGGAACTCGACTCAGAGAACCTTCAACCCGCCGAGATCAGAGCGCTCATCCGCGAACTCGCCGGTTCGTTGTAAGACATGATGAGTGAAGCGGCGCCCGAAGGAGATTCCATGACTGATCGGCAGATCATCGGCCAGCGCGCAGAAGACGATCTTCCTCGCTACGCCGGAATCGCGACGTTCGCTCTGCTCCCGCGACTGGAGGACGTCGAGCATGCCGACATCGCCGTTGTGGGCATCCCGTTCGATTCGGGGACGAGCTTCCGGCCCGGGGCTCGTTTCGGACCGTCGTACATCCGTGAGCATTCCCGCCAACTGCACCCCTATCACGCGGTTCACGACGCCTTTGCCTTCCGCCACCAGCAAGTTGTCGACGCCGGCGACTTCGGTGTCGGCCCTTACGACATCGACGCCGCGGTGGAGACGATCTACACCAAAGCCCGGCGGCTGACCACACAGGGCATTCGGCTGATCGCGCTCGGCGGCGACCACACCATCGCCCTGCCGCTGCTCCGCGCTGCAGCGGACGTGCATGGCCCTCTGGCTGTCGTCCACTTCGATGCGCACCTGGACACCTGGGACGTGCTGCACGGCGCGTCGGTCTGGCACGGGTCGCCGTTCCGCCGGGCCGCCGAAGAGGGCCTGCTCGACTTGGACCACTGCCAGCACGTCGGCATTCGCGGCGGCATCTACGACCCGAGCGAACTCGCCGACGACACCCGCGCCGGATTCCAGATCATCCGCACCGAGGAGTTCCAGGAACGCACGATGCGCGACATCGCCGACCAGATCCTGCGACGCGTCGGCAACGGGCCCGTCTACATCTCGATCGACATCGACGTCCTCGATCCCGCCCAAGCGCCAGCCACTGGCACACCGGAGGTCGCCGGCATCAGCACGCGGGAGTTCTTCGCGGTCCTGCGCCGGCTGAAGGGGCTCACCATCGTCGGCGGCGATGTGGTCGAGGTCGCTCCCGCCTACGACCATGCGGGAATCACCGGCCTCGCCGCCGCGCACACCGCCTGGGAACTGATCACCCTGATGGGTCTGCCCGCAGAACAATCGCCGGCATCCGCCTGAGCGACTTGGCTCGTGCGTATTCGCGTCCTGCCTGTCATGCTTCGGCAGTGACGCTTGAGTGCAGAAGATGCCATCGACCGGTGAGGGACACTGCTCACTACGACGTCTTTGAGGGCATGCACTACGTGTGTTTCCACTACGAGTTCGAGCACGTCGACACCGATGTGGATGCTGAATGTTCAGCCGGTGGCTGCCCGTCCGCATCGCTGTCCGGTGGCCGCGACAAAGTCATCGCAACTGCCCGCGAGCTTGCGGTGGACGTCGCCAGTGATGCCACGTGGGTGAACGCCACCCTGCATGACTACTTGGACGCTCTCGGCGGATGGCTCGCGGACTCCGGGGGCTACTACAAGAACAGGAATCGGGTCCCTCCCGGGAACGGATGGGAAGTCATGAACGACGCGCTTCGAGCGGCGACGCAGTACAAGTAGGCGGCTCGGGCTACAACCCTCGACACGAGACTCCCGCACACAGTCACGCGTGTGCGAACCGGACCGTTGCTGTAGCCCGGAATCTCGTGACCTAGTGTCGACTGCATGCAGCACGGGCGCTTGATGGTCGAACGGCTGGTCGTGCCGTCCCGGTCGTTCAGGCCCCACACTCACGACGAGTTCGTGCTGTCGCTCAACGCCGAGTCGGTCCTGTGTGAGCGGATCAAGCTGGATCGGCAGAGACTCGTCGTGGGATCGGGCTCTGTTACTACCTACAACCCCGATCAGGTGCAGTCGTCGACGGCGGAGACCATCGACGGCGTGGCATGGGAGTGCCTCAGCATCTACGCGCCGCCATCGGTCGTGGCCTCGCTGACTGGTCGCGAGGACGTCGAGTTCGCCAGCGCGGTCGTCGCTGACACGCGCATCGCGGACGGCATCCGCCGCGCGGCGCATGCCTCCGGTGTCGAGTCGGAGGAGTGGGCAATGTGGTCGGTCAGCGAAGCGCTTGCGGTGAACGCAACCGTCCGCGACGCGGAGGAGTCGGTGACCGCTCTCGTCGATGCTGCGCGCCGCCTCCTCGCGCGCGAGCTGCACAAGCCTGCCTCGCTCGACGAGGTGTGCGAGCAGCTCGGCGCGCGCCGCGACGTGGTCGTCCGCGCCTTCGTGCGCGAAACAGGGGTGCCGCCCTATACCTGGCACCTGCAGTTGCGGCTCAAGGAGGGTCAACGACGACTGCGGCGGGGAAGCAGGGTCTCGGACGTCGCAGCGGACCTCGGGTTCACCGATCAAGCGCACTTCCACCGGCACTACCGGGCGGCCTACGCCCGCACACCCGGTCAGGATTTCCGGCGTCCGTAGAAGGCCAGAAAGATACAAGACGGCACGTCCCACGCCATCGACGATGGGTGCAGTACTTCACCGCTCGGAAGGCGTGGACTGAATGGCGATCTCAACACTGGCCTGGGTGACTACCCGCGATGCCCACGGTCTCGACGAGGACGAACCCTTGGCGCTGGCCGCGCTCGCCCGCGCCGGCGTCACGGTCGAGGTGGTGGACTGGGACGACCCTGAGGTCGACTGGTCCGTCTTCGACCGGGTGGTGCTGCGTTCGGCATGGGACTACGCCGAACGACTACCGGAGTTCCTGGATTGGCTCACGCGGGTCGACTCGACGACTGAGCTGGTCAACCCGTTGCCCGCGGTCCGATGGAGTCTGGACAAGCAGTACCTTCGCGAGCTTGCCGCCGCGGGAGTGCCCATCACGCCGACACAGTTCGTGCCTCCCGGCACAACACCCGAGTTTCCGTCAGGGAAGTTCGGCGTCAAGCCCGCCGTCGGTGCCGGCAGTCGCGGCGCCGCGTCCTACGGATCCGCACAGCACTCGGCTGCCGCTGATCATGTCCGCCGGATACATGAGAGCGACCAGGTCGTCCTCGTCCAACCCTTCGTCGCCTCGGTCGCCACCGAAGGGGAGTGGCCGCTGGTCTTCCTCGGTGGTGAGTACAGCCACGCCGCGAGCAAGCGGGTCGCGTTGCCGGAGGCCGGCTCTGTGGACGAGCTCTTCGCTGCCGAAAGCAACATGACGCACACCGCATCGGCCGAACAGATTCGGGTCGCCAGCGCGGCCATCGACGTGGTCGCGGAACGGTTCGGACGGCTGACGTACAGCCGCGTCGACCTGGTCCGCGCTGACGATGGCACCTCGCAGGTGTTGGAGGTCGAACTGGTCGAGCCGTCGTTGTTCTTGCCGTATGAACCTGACGCCGCAGCCCGGCTCGTGGCCGCATTGATCAGCTAGTCAGCGACACATTCAACACGGGTGCAAGGGCCACGCCACGCAGATCAAGCTGTCACACCAGGTCCAGGACCCCGGGGTACTCCGTCCAGATGTCACGCGAAACCTGCTCGGGATAGTCGGTCACCTCAGGAGTCGCGTCGAAGAGCCGTACGGCGCCGGTGTCATAGCCGGGCCAGCCGGGGTCGCCGTCGGTGGCGAAAGAGACCCACGCCTGACGCATCTGCGCGGAGACGAACTCGGCCTCCGGTGTCGGCTCGCCGATCAACATCGCCGGCTGGCCGCGGGTGAGGTTGCCGAACACCAGCGGGACGTCCAGGCCATGGCAGGCGCCCAACACTCCACCCATGCCGGGGGCAGGCCAGGTCAGCTCGTAGAGATGCGCCGATCCGCCGGCCGCCACCTGGGCCTCGGCCAGCTTCAACGACGGCATCCGGAACAGCCAGTCCGAGCGCACGACGTCGTACAGTTCCTCCGGGTCGGGGAACTCCGCCTCGTAGCGCTGCGGGTCGGGACCGAAGATCCGCGCGGTCTCGGACGCCAACTCAGCCGTGACCTCGCCGAGCAGGCCGCTCATCGCGGTGAGCAGGCGCTGCTCGTGGCGGGTATGTCCGACCAGCAACTCGACCTGGCCGGTCAGCCCCCGCCACGGAGTGGTGGGCAGAACGTCACCGTCGACCACCGGCGCGAACGGAACCCCGGCGTGCGCGGCACGTCCCCACCGCTCGGTGAACTCGGGCAGTTTCGCCAGCACGGCGTCGCCGGTCGCCGCCACCATGGCCGGGTCGACGGTGGGCAAAACGGACGGCTGCAGGCCGAGTTCCGCTGCGCAGGCCCGGGCGACGTCCGCGGCCAAAGCCGGGGTGAAGAACGTTCCCGGCATGCTCTGCACGATGGCGCGCCGGAACAGGCCGGTAGCCCGAGGCATGGCCAGCAGCGCTGCCACTGACCCGCCGCCGGCGGATTGGCCGAACACCGTCACCCGGTCCGGGTCACCGCCGAACGCGCCGATGTTCTGCCGCACCCATTCCAGCGCCGCCACCTGGTCGAGCAGACCGCGGTTCGCCGGACGTCCCGCGAAGAACCCGAAGCCCTCCAGCCCGACCCGGTAGTTGAAAGTCGCCACGACGACGCCGTCGTGGGCCAGCTTGCTGCCGTCGTACTCGGGCAGCCCGGAGGTCCCGAAGGCGTAGGCGCCACCCTGGATCCACACCATCACCGGCAGTCCGGCGCCACCCGGGTCGGGCGTCCAGACGTTCACGGTCAGCCACTCGTCGCCCGATTCGGCCAGCGCGTCCATTCCGAGCGCAGCGGGTTGCGGGGGCGGCGGACCGAACCTGGTCGCCTCGCGGACGCCGTCCCAGCCCTCGACGGGTTGCGGGGGCCCGAACCGCGCGGACGACTCCGTCCAGGGCGGCAGCGCGGCGTAGGGAATGCCCCGGAAGACGGCCAGATCGGCTTCCGGCCACCCCGGACGGTGCCGCCCGTAACCACGACCTCCAGCTGCATCCGGCCATCATCTGCCCACGGCAGGCGAGATGCCAGTGGCTGTCGGTAGCCAACGCCACGGTCCGGTCGGAGCGCGCCGTCGCCACCGCTAGTCCCGCTGGCCTGCGTGCTCAGCCGACCGGTTCCAGCAGGTGGATGATCCCCGCGTGGGTGACGGTCGAGCAGATCAGCCGCTGCCGGTCGTCCAGGAAGCCGACGTCCACGAAGCCCAGGTCTGTCGGCGCCACGCGATCGCCGTGCGGATCGCGGACGGCCCTGAACAGCCCGGTTTCGGCCAGTCTGGCGAAGAGGTCGCGGTGTGCTCGGCAGGTCAGAACCGTGGCGTCCGCCTCCGGTTTCGGGTAGCCGGGGCGAGGCCCCACTCCCACGGTTCGCGCCGGGTCGAAACCGTCGAGCAGCGCGGCCAGTGGCTCCGGCGACACCCCGCGGCGGACCACCCACTCCAGCGCAGCCGTCCGTGGTCGCAGGCTCGTCAGGAGCGCCCGCTGCTCATCGAGGGTGGGCAGGACCAGCTCCATGTCGCCCCTCCTCATCGGCTAGTCGAATTGTCGAACGGGTGGCCGGGTGGGGCAGCCGGCCGAGTTTCGATCGGACGGCGACCGTAAGGCCGATCGTCGGCGCTGGGATTGGGACACCGTAGCGCGGCCGGTCAGCCACTGGCCAGGACGTGCTGCCGACCTCCACGGACCGAATCAGTACGTACGTCCATACATATAGGGATAAACTGCATGGCCATGACTGACTACTTCGCGGGTGACCCTCGGACCAACCGCGAGCGGATGCTCGCCGGAGACCTGTACATCGCCGACGATCCGGAGAGCGGCCGGATCGCGGCGCGCGCGGTGCGGCTGGCGGACGCGTACCATCGCGCCGCGGTGGCGGACGACGCGGCCGCGCGTCCGCTGTTGGAGGAGCTGCTGGGGCATCTCGGCGAGGGCGCGTACGTGAAGCCGCCGCTGTTCGTCGACTACGGCGAGAACATCTTCATCGGTGCCCGGACGTTCGTGAACTACCACCTCACCGCGCTCGATGTCGCCCCCATCACCATCGGCGAGGACTGCCAGCTCGGCCCCAACGTGCAGCTGCTCACCCCAACCCATCCGATCGACCCGCAGCCGCGGCGGGACAAGCTGGAAGCCGCCCAGCCGATCACGCTCGGCGACAACGTCTGGCTCGGCGGCGGGGTGATCGTCTGTCCCGGTGTGACCATCGGCGACAACAGCGTGATCGGCGCGGGCTCGGTGGTGACCAAGGACGTCCCCGCCAACGTTGTGGCCGTGGGCAACCCGGCTCGCGTGATCCGCGAGATCGGCCCGCGCGATGCCATCGGCAACCGCTGAGCGGGCCGCCGGCTCTCGCCGGGTCCGCCGTCACGATCCCGACCGGCGCGACCGCATCATCGACAGCTGTCTCGACGTGATCGCCGAGGTCGGGGTGGCCGGGGCATCGCATCGCCGGATCGCCGACGCCGCCGATGTCTCGCTGGGATCGATGACCTACCACTTCGCGGGCATGGACGAGTTGCTGCGGGAGGCGTTCGGCCGGTTCGCGGGTTCTGTCGCAGAGCGCTTCGAGCGGCGGATGGCCGCCGCGCAGGATGCGGATGAGGCACGCGACGCCGTGGTGGCGATCATCGTGGACGACGTCTTCGGCGATCCGCGCGACCTGGTGCTGACCCACGAGCTGTACACCCTGTCCGCTCGGCAACCTGCGTTCCGGGAGATCACCTCGGCCTGGATGGCGCGCAGCCGTGCCGCCCTGCAAAGCCACTTCGACCCGGAGACGGCACGGACCCTCGACGCCCTCATCGAGGGCCTCACCATCCATCGCGCTCTCGACGCCGAGCAGCGGGATCCCGACGAGGTGCGCCACGCCGTCCGTCGGGTGATCGGCGCTGCCTAGACTCGGGGCCTATGAGTGCCGTCCGAACCCGAGTTCTCTACGTGACGGATCTGGCGTACCAGGCCCGCGGCCGGCGCTACTGCGACGAGGACATCTACCTCACCTCACGACTCCGTGAGCGTTTCGATCTGGCGCTGTGCCATCCGGTCGATACGGGGGCATTCATGGAGCAGGCCGACGTCGTGGTGGTGCGCAACAGCGGCCCGGTGATCCACTACGCCGAGGCGTATGCCGAGTTCTGCCAGCGTGCTCGCCAGGCCGGTGTGAAGGTGTTCACCGAGCTGAATGGGCGCGGAGACCAGGCCGGCAAGGACTACCTGCTCGAACTGTTCGAGCGCGGCTACCCGGTGATCCCGACCGTCGACCGAGCGGCAGATTTCGGACGCCTGCCGGTGGTCGACGAGTATGTGGCCAAGCCCAAGCTCGGTGCGGACTCGCTGGGCATGCGGTTCGTGTCGCGGGCCGAGGTGGCGACGCTGACGTGGCGCGACCAGCTGGTCCAGCCCCGGATCGACTTCGTCTACGAGGCGTCCTTCGTCTTCGTCGATTACGACTTCTGCTACGCCGTCTACGCGCCCGATCCCGGACGGCGCTGGGAGCTGCAACCGTACGAGGCCAGTTCCGACGACCTGGCCTTCGCCCGCCGCTTCATCGAGTGGAACAGCATCAATCACGGCATCCAACGCGTCGATGCCTGCCGCACCGCCGAGGGTGAACTGCTGTTGGTCGAGCTCGAAGACCTCAACCCGTTCCTGTCGCTCGACCGGGTCGATCCAGCCGTCCGGGACGTCTTCGTGGAGCGTATGGCGGACGCCGTCCAGCGACTCGTCGACCAGGGTCATCGACCGTGACCGACGCCCTCACGTGGCGTGCGGACGAGTTCTGTCGGTCGTGCCGCCTAGCGTGAGGGAATCGAGCAGCGAAAGGCGGCAGTCATGACCGAACATGTCGACCCGATCCCGGGCCATCCGGATTTCCCGTGGGAGCCGCCGTTGGCGGGTAGCGAGCTGGAGCATCTGGTCGGGATGCTCGACCGGTTGCGGTGGACCTTCCGTTGGAAGGCGTCCGGCTTGGACGCCGACGGCCTGGCCAAGCGACTCGGCCCGTCGGCGCTGACCCTGGGCGGGCTGCTGCAGCACCTGGCCGGCGTCGAGGCGCTCCGTTTCACCTGGGATCTCGACCGGTCCGACCCCGGCGAGCCTTGGCGTTCGGCCGACTGGAGCGATCCCGATTGGACCTTCACCACGGCCGCCGACAAGGCTCCGGACGAGCTGTATCGGCTCTACGACGGCGCCGTGGCCACCGCCCGCGAGCGGCTCGCCGCCGTCATCGCCGATGGCGGCATCGACCGGCCCAGCGCGCTGGGGGACGACGATCAGCGGGCCAGCGTGCGGCGGCTCGTCTGCGACATGATCGAGGAGTATGGACGGCACACCGGTCACGCCGACCTGCTGCGGGAGAACGTGGACGGCCTGGTCGGGGAAGATCCGCCGGCCGGCTGGCGTCCCTGAAGTTCAGTCGCGGGTGAGCAGGAAGAGCGCCAGCTTGGACGGCGCCAGCGCCTCGACCGCGTGCGGCACCCGGGTGCCGAGGTGGATCAGGGCGCCGGGCTCGAGGACTACGCTGCGGCCGTCGGCGGCAATCCGCAGCGAGCCCTCGAGCGTCTGGAGGAGCACCGGGATGGCGGCCGTGTGCTCACGCAACTCTTCACCCTCGTCGAACGCGAAGAGAACGACATTCGTCCCCTCGGCGCGCAGCACCGTGCGGGAGACCGTGGAGTGTGGCTGCACCTGCACCATCGACGCCAGGTCGGTCAGGTCCGTCATGTCGGCCACAGCCACTCCTTGTTTATTACATTCTGATATGTAGAAAAACTAGCTGATGGGCCCAGATCACGCAATGGTCGGCAAGCGGACGCGAGTGCGGCATGTAAGGTGGGCGATCGACAGGGGAGCGCCAGCGGGCGCTGAGAGTGCGGATCGACCGCAGACCCTCGAACCTGATCCGGTTAGCACCGGCGTAGGGAGTCGGGATTCTCCTCACCAAGCACGGTGAGCCCTCCGACAAGGAGGAAGACACGATGTCCATGAATCACAGATTTGCGATCGGAACCGGGGCCCTGCTGGTCGCGGCGGGTCTGCTGGCCGGTTGCTCCGGCGCGGCCAGCCCGAGTTCCGTCCCGGCCACCGCGAGTGCGTCGGCGCCCACGGAGTCCAAGACCCTGACCGTCGTCACCCATGACTCGTTCGCGCTCAGCGACGATCTCAAGAAGGAGTTCGCCGCCAGCACCGGCTACACCGTCACCTACGTCCAGCCGGGGGACGGCGGCGCTCTGGTGAACCAGCTGATCCTGAGCAAGGATTCGCCGCTGGGCGACGTGGTGTACGGCATCGACAACACCTTCGCCGGGCGTGCGATCAGCGAGGGTGTGGTGACGCCCTACACCCCGGCGCCCCTGCCCGAAAGTGTGGCCAAGCTGGCCGCCGACGACAGCGGACGTCTGACCGCGATCGACAAGGGCGACGTCTGCGTGAACGCCGACAAGAAGTGGTTCGCCGACAAGAAGCTGGCTCTTCCCGCAACGCTGGACGACCTGATCAAGCCCGAGTACAAGAACCTGCTGGTGGTTGAGAACCCGGCCTCGTCCTCGCCGGGTCTGGCCTGGCTGACCGCCACCGTCGGCGCCAAGGGCGACCCCGGCTACCTGGACTACTGGACGGCCCTGAAGAACAACGGCGTCAAGGTCGTGAAGGGCTGGACGGAGGCCTACTCGACCGAGTTCTCCGGGTCATCCGGCAAGGGCTCCCGTCCGCTGGTGGTCTCCTACAGCACCTCGCCGGCGTTCGAGGTGCCCAAGGGAGGCAAAGAGTCCAACACCACCGCCCTGCTGCAGACCTGCTTCCGTCAGGTCGAGTACGCGGGTGTGATCACCGGCGCGCAGAACGAGGTCGGCGCCCGGAAGTTCATCGACTTCCTGCTGACCAAGAAGGTGCAGGCCGACATTCCGGGCCAGATGTACATGTACCCGGCGGACTCCTCAGTCGCGCTGCCGAAGGACTGGCAGCAGTTCGCGCCGCTGGCCGAGCAGCCGTTCACGGTGCCCGCCGAGACGATTTCGGCTAAGCGGGACGGCTGGATTCGCGAGTGGACCGCGACGGTGATCGGCTGACCATGCCTGGGGAACCGCTGATCAATCATGTCCCGGCTGTGGCGCACTCGGCGGGCGATCTGCAACCCCCGGCTCTTGCGCCGTATGACCCGATACGGCCACAAGACCCGGGAGTCGCAGCTCATCCCGCCGAGCACGTCCTCGCTCGGAACAGCATTGATCAGCGCTTCCCTGGGGAGCACCCCTCGGTCGAGCGGCGGGCCCGTCCGTCGGTCGAACCAGCCGGTCATGCCTCCGACTCGTCTGCCGAGCGAATGACCAGTCCGTCGGTCGAGCTTGTCGAGACCATCGGCGAGCACGGGTCTCGACAAGCCCGACTAGCGGATGGGTCTCGACCGACGGGTGGGGCGGGGTCTCGACCGGCTCGACCAGCAGCGGCGGCTCGTCCGTCGGGTGCAGCTCGGCCGACCCCGCTCGCGATCACGCTGTGGACGCTTGCCGCGCTGATCCCGCTCGGCTTCCTCGCGATCTTCTTCGCCTGGCCGGTGATCGGCCTGGTCAGTCGCGGCTTCATCGTGGACGGCACACCCAGCCTCGCGGGTGTCGTCGACGTGCTGTCCACCGCCCGCACCTGGCGGATCATCGGCCAGACCCTCGGCCAGGCGGCCGTGGGAACGCTGGTCGCGGTGCTCCTCGGCGTCCCCGGCGCCTACCTGCTGTACCGCTGCCGGTTCCCCGGACGCGGCCTGCTGCGGGCGGTGGTCTCGGTGCCGTTCGTGCTGCCCACGGTGGTCGTCGGGGTGGCGTTCAGGTCACTGTTCGCGGCGCAGGGCCCGTTCGGCTGGCTCGGCCTGGACGAGACCTTCGCCGCCATCGTGTTCGCCCTGGTGTTCTTCAACTATTCGGTCATCGTCCGCACCGTCGGCGCGCTGTGGGCGAGGCTCGATCCCCGGACCGCGGAGGCTGCGCGCATGCTGGGGGCGTCCCCGCTGCGGGTGTTCCGCACCGTGACGCTGCCGGCGATCGCCCCGGCCGTGCTGTCCGGGGCGTCGCTGGTGTTCCTGTTCTGCGCCACCGCGTTCGGCATCGTGATGGTGATGGGCGGCGTCCGGTTCAGCACCATCGAAACCGAGATCTGGTACCAGACCACCCAGCTGCTCGACCTGCCGGCGGCCGCCGCACTGTCGATCGTCCAACTCGTCGTGGTGGTGAGTGCCCTGGTAATCGCCGGACGGGCCCGGACCCGCTCCGAACAGGCGCTGCGGCTGCGCGGCGACAACACCGCCGAGCAACCGTTCCGGTGGCGTCGCGACTGGGCGTCCGGCCTGGTCACCGCCGCCGTCGTGATCGGACTGCTCGGCGTCCCGATGGTGTACCTGGTGGTGCGGTCCTTCGTGACCGCCGACGGCTGGGGCTGGCGCAACTACGAACTGCTGGCCGGCACCGGCGACGGTCTGGCCGTGCCGGTGTGGACGGCAGCGGTCAACTCGCTGGTGATCGCCGCGCAGGCCAGCGCAATCGCGGTGCTGCTCGGCGTGCTGGTCAGCCTGGTGGCCTCGCGCCGGCCCCGGCGTCCGGCGGCGGCGTTCGGAGTCAAAGCACTCGACGCCGCCTTCATGGTGCCGCTCGGGGTGTCCGCGGTGACGGTGGGTTTCGGCTTCCTGATCACCCTGAACCGGCCGCCGTTCGACCTGCGGACCTCGCCGATCCTGATCCCGATCGCGCAGGCCATCGTGGCGTTACCGCTGGTGGTGCGCACTTTGCTGCCGGTGCTGCGGGCGATCGACCCACGGCAGCGCGAAGCGGCCGCAATGCTCGGCGCCGGCCCCGGACGGGTGCTGGCCAGTATCGACGGCGCGCTGGCGTTGCGCGGCCTGGGCCTGGCGATCGGCTTCGCGTTCGCCACGTCGCTGGGCGAGTTCGGCGCCACCTCGTTCCTGTCCCGGCCGGAGCATCCGACGCTGCCGACGGTCATCTTCCGGCTGATCGGACGCCCCGGCGCCGACAACTTCGGCATGGCCATCGCGGCGTCGGTGGTGCTGGCGGTGCTGACCGCCGCGGTGATGGCCGCCGCGGAACTCGTCCGGCCGAGAGAGGCGGAACTGTGAAAGGTCTGGAGGTTCGCGGCGCGACCGTGCGCTACGGCGAACTGGTCGCGGTGGACGAGGTCGACCTGGCTGTCGAGCCGGGCGAGATCGTGGCGCTGCTCGGGGCGTCCGGATCGGGCAAGTCATCGCTGCTGCGCGGCATCGCCGGCCTGGAACCGCTGGCCGGCGGCGTGATCGCCTGGGACGGCGCCGATGTGTCGGCGGTGCCGGTGCACGCCCGCGGCTTCGGCCTGATGTTCCAGGACGGCCAGCTCTTCCAGCACCTCAACGTCGCCGGCAACATCGGCTACGGGCTGTACCGCGAGCCGCGCGCCAAGCGGAAGTCCCGGGTCGCCGAGCTGCTGGAGATCGTCGGGCTTCCCGGCTACGGCGGACGCCGGATCAGCGAACTCTCCGGCGGCCAGGCGCAGCGGGTTGCGCTGGCCCGGTCGCTCGCTCCGCGTCCGCGGATGCTGCTGCTCGACGAACCGCTGTCGGCGCTCGATCGCAGCCTGCGGGAGCACCTGGTCGGGGTGCTCGGCGACGCTCTGCGCACCACCGGAACCACCGCGCTGTACGTCACGCACGACCAGGACGAGGCGTTCGCGCTGGCCGACCGGGTCGGTGTGATGGCCGACGGACGGCTGCTGCAGCTGGACGCGCCCGAACTGCTCTGGCGGCGTCCGGCCTCGCGCGAGGTGGCCGCCTTCCTCGGCTACGAACCGTTCCTCGCCCCGGACGTCGCCGCCCAGCTGGGCCGCATCCGCGCCACCACCGACGAGGTCGTCGGCATCGGCCCAGCCGGCCTCACCCCGTCCGCGGACGGCGCGGAACTGCCGATCATCGACCAACGCCACCAGCGCGGCGAGGTGCTGATCGACGTCCGGCTACCCGACGGCCAGACCGCCACCGTGCGCGCCGCCGAGCGGGTAGAGCAGGAGTCGCTCACTGTGGCGCTCGACCCGGCCGGCTGCGCGGTCATCCCTCGGTAGGAGAGGGTCGGCCTTCGTTGGTCGAGTTTGTCGAGACCTGGGTCCGGGCGCGCTGCCAGGTTTCGGCAAGCACAACCAGCGGTCGTTGTGGCGATCCGGGGCTACGCTCAGAGCGTTCATCCCACGCCGAGGGAGCCGAAGATGACCGATGCGCATCCCGACCGGGTGGCCGAGCGCCCACCGCACGCCACTCGCAAGGCCGACGGCAAGGCGTTGCGCCGCAGCTGTCCGCTGGAATCGCACGCCGACCTGCCGCTGGCGCCGGACCGCGATCCGATCGGCTTGCTGATCGGCCAGGCCGCCAGCCGAGTGCCGGAACTCGTGCCGATCCGGTACCGCCGGATGCTGGTCTCACCGTTCACCTTCTATCGCGGTGCCGCGGTCGTGATGGCGGCCGATCTGAGCCGCACCCCCACGACCGGGCTGCGCACTCAGCTCTGCGGCGACGCCCACCTGTCCAACTTTGGCGCCTATGCCTCGGCCGAGCGGAAGCTGGTCTTCGACCTCAACGACTTCGACGAGACGCTGCCCGGACCCTTCGAGTGGGACGTGAAACGACTGGCGGCGAGCCTGGTAATCGCCGCACGCGACAACGGCTTCACCGCGAAGCAGGCCCGGAAGTCCACGCTGGCGGGGCTACGGAGCTACCGGACGGCGATGCGCGGCTTCGCCACGCGACCCTTCCTGGACGTCTGGTACTCGGCTCTCGACCTGGACGACAGCTGGCGCGATTTCGTCCGTTCGCTCAGCCCGGAGCGGCGCCTCCATCACGCCGATCAGATGCGGGCGAACGAGGCGGCGTTGGCGAAGGCACGCTCGCGTACCGGCCTGCAGGCGATCCGGAAGCTGACCGTCGAACGTGACGGACGCCGGCGCATCGTCGCCAACCCACCCTTGGTGGTTCCCCTCGACGAGCTCAGCAGCCAGCAGCCGGAGGCGATCCACCGGCAGCTCACCCTGATGCTGGCGGCCTACCGGCACACGCTGGTCAGCGACCGGCGGGCCCTGCTCGACCACTTCACGCTCACCGACGTCGCCCACAAGGTCGTCGGCGTCGGTAGCGTCGGCACCCGGGCCTGGATCCTGCTGTTCGAGGGGTCCGGCGGCTCGGACGCCCTGCTGCTGCAGGCGAAGGAGGCGCAAGCTTCCGTGCTGGAGCCGTACGCCGGTGCCTCCACGGCCGCCAGCGCAGGTCAACGGGTGGTCAGCGGACAGCGGCTGATGCAGGCTGCCAGCGACATCTTCCTCGGCTGGGTGAAGGGCCGGGACGACCTCGATGGAGGCATCGACTACTACGTGCGGCAACTGCGGGACTGGAAGTTCTCCGCCGACATCGAGCAGATGCGGCCGCCCAGCCTGACCCTCTACGCGACCATGTGCGGCTGGACCCTGGCCCGCGCCCACGCGCGGGCCGGTGACCGGGTCGCGATCGCCGGCTACCTGGGCAAGACCGACACCTTCGACAACGCGATAGCCGACTTCGCCGAGGCGTACGCGGATCTCGATGAACGCGACCACGCAGCCCTGGCGGTGGCCGCCGAGTCCGGCCGGGTCAAGGTGGCTGCCGACGGCTGAGCCCTCGGTCAGCGCAACCACCACCGGTTGAGCTTGTAGAAATCCCTTGTGCGGATGGTGAACGAGGTCACGACAAGATCGACCGATTCTGGCTCAGCCGCCCAGCGGATCGAGGCTGATCAGGCGCGCAGTGCCCGGAAGCCGCGGCTCACCGCCCGCGGAGTACAGGTTTGCCATCGTGGTCAGTACCTCCCGGATCAGGTTCCAGTGGGCAATTGCGTCGACGGTGGGGACGGCCGGGTTCCTCGCCGGCAACCGTTTTGTCGTGGTCGTTTGCAGGGCGTGGTGGATGCGTTCCGCCTGATCGCTCCAACCCTTGTCGCGGAGCCGCTGCACGGGCACGTCGATGGTGTTCCAGGCGAAGTAGATCGCGGCGAGGGTCTCGCGCGATCCGGTCTTCAACAACAGCGCGGACGGCGCCTGCTCGGTGATCAGGTCCAACTCGGCGGCCAGCGCGACGACGTGTTCCAGGACGGCGTGGGTCTCCGGAGACACCGCGCCGATCAGTTCGTCGGGTGAGGGGCCGGCCGATGGACCCGTGCGCCTGACCGACGGACGGCGCCGCCGAGGGGCGATGGCCGGGTCACCAGAGGTGGTCGCGGGCTGCGGAAGCTCCAGTGCGTAGAGCCGAGTGCGGTCCAGCTGCTCATCGAGGAATCTCACGACTCGGCGCACTTCTTCTGGAATGACGTCGGTGGCGAGCACGAGGCGGAGCCGACCCCGCTGCAGGTTCTCCTCCACACGGGCGAAGAAGTCGTCCAGGTCGGGGCTGGTGTTCCGGCGCCAGGCGGCGAGCGTTTGCCCGGCGTTGCCGTGCGTCGCAGTGAGCGCCGTCCGCAGCTGAGAGGCAGACCAGCCCGGCGCACCGTTCGCGGCCAGGTCGAGGACCCGTCCGATCGCTTCGCGGCGGACGCGAGTGTCGGTCGAGCGGGTCGCGACCACCAGGGTGGGGACGGCGTCCGCATCGACGAACAGGTAGTCGAGCGAGAAGCGTGCCGGTGAGCGGATGATCGGCGGCGCGACCTGGGCATCCCAGACCAGCAACCACTGAGCCGGCCCGTCCTCCGGCGTCGTGAGTTCGGGGTGCTGACGCACCAGCTCCCGCCGCACCAATTGGGCATTGTGTGGTGTCCCGCGGCGTTCGGCCGCAGGCAGCTGTCGTTCGGTCATCTCGATGCAAGCCCCCACTCGCTCGGAATCCCCCTCAGAGCATCATGCCGCACCAGGGCCCGCGGTGCGTGGGGAAATGTCCGGGATGCGTCGGTGTCAGCTGCGGGTGCTGCCAGCCGGGAGGCCTGCGCGGCGGCTCCGGCGGCCAGTTTCGGTGGTCCGGATCTGCAACCGGGCGACCTCAATTGGCAGAAGTGGGATGCCGTGGGCAGTCGCTACGGCAGGAAACCGAGAGAGCCGCTCTGACTAGGTTGTTTAACCTAGTCAGAGCGGCTCTCCGCTGGTCGGGGTGACAGGATTTGAACCTGCGACCTCATCGTCCCGAACGATGCGCGCTACCAAGCTGCGCCACACCCCGATGGCACTCAGGGCCGTCGAGCAGTCTATACGAGTCTCGTCCGATCAGCCATTTGAGTCCGCCGCGACCAAGGTGAGGACGGTTACCTCGGGTGGGCAGGCAAACCGGTAGGTGGCGAACGGCGACGAGCCCATGCCTGCCGAGACGTGCAGGTGGGCCGTGTGGGTGCCGGCGGTGTGGGTGGAGAGACCCTTGGCCCGCGTGGGGTCGAGGTCGCAGTTGGTGACCAGCGCTCCGTAGTAGGGCACGCACACCTGACCGCCGTGGGTGTGGCCGGCCAGGATGAGATCGACTCCATCGGCGGCCATCGCGTCCAGCAACCGCAGGTAGGGGGCGTGGGTCACGCCGATCGACACGTCCGCGTCGGCCGACGGAGGGCCGGCGACCAGGTCGTAGTCGTCGCGGCCGAGATGGGCGTCATCGGTGCCGCGAAACTCGAAGGTGATCCCGCGGACGGTGACCAGCGCTCGCGAGGTGTTGACGTCGAGCCAACCACGCTCGCAGTAGGCCGCCCGCAACTCATCCACAGGCAGCGGACCTTTGGCGCCGCCCTTGCCCTCGGTGGAGTGGACGAGGTACATCAGCGGCGGCCGGAAGTTCGGCTCCTCGTAGTCATTGGAGCCGAAGACGAACGCGCCCGGGACATCGCGCAGCCGTCCCCAGGCCCGCATCAGCGGCTGGAGGGCGGCTGCCTCGCTCCAGTTGTCACCGGTGGTGATCACCAGGTCGGGCTCGAGCCCTGCCAGGGCCCGGATGAAATCCGTCTTGTAGCGCTGTCGGGCCATCAGGTGGATGTCCGAGACGTGCAGCAGGCGTAGCGGGGCCGAACCGGGGGGGAGGATCGGTACTTCGCGGCGCCGGACCACGAAATGCCGGGCCTCCCAGAACCCGTAGGCGAAGCACGCTGCACCGACGGCCGTCAGCCGGCCGAGGAGCTTGCCGAGCACCTAGCGCGGCTTCGTGGTCGGCGGCGGGCTCGGCTTGGGCTTCTCGGATGGTTTGGGCTTCGCCGACGGCTTGGGCGACGGTTTGTCGTCCCTCTTGGGGTTGTCGGTCCGCGGCGGCGCCACTGGTGGTGGCGGCGGGGGGCCGGCCGAGATCAGGATCCGGATGCTGGTGCCCCGGACGGCCATCCCGCTCGGGCTGATGCCCAGGAAGGTGCCCCTGGGGTAGCTGCTGGTGATGTACTCCCGGTACGCGCCGAAGCCGTTGGCGAGCAGCACCGAGCGGCAGCCGTCCGGGCTCCCGCACTTCGGAACGCTCACCTTCTTGCCGGCCAGGATGCCGTAGGGCGGCTCGACGAAGCCCTTGTGGTCGAAGTTCTTCAGGGCTGCGGCGAAAGCGGGCTTGAAGATGCGCGCACCGGCCTCCTCGCCCGACTTCCCCCGCAGCGTACGTTGCGAGTACTTCATGTAGGCGTCCTGGAGGTACACCTGCTTGCGGTAGCCGCTCCAGTAGCTGCGGAACCGGCCCTCATTGGAGTAGCTGATCATGCCACCGCCCGCGAGGCTGCGAGTGAAGCCGACCGTCCAGATGGCCTTGTTGTCGGGCACGGTGCCGGTCTTGCCGGCGACCGTGTAGCCGGGAATCTGAGCAGCTCGAGCAGTACCGGCGCGGAACGGGCCTTGGAAGACCTTGGACAGGGCGTCCGCGACACCTTCGTCCATGACTCGTTTGCAGTTGGCGCTCGGTGCCTCGAGGGTTGCCCCGTCGGGTGCCTTGATCGACTTGATGATGATCGGGTCGCAGTGAATGCCGCGGGCGGCAACGGTCGCGTAGGAGTTGACCAGGGAGAGCGGAGTGACCTCGACCGCACCCAAGGTGAACGAGGGGTAGTTGCTGTACTGGCGGGTCAGCAGGTCACCCTTGGGGTCGATCGCGAGCTCAAGCCCCAGATCCTTGGCGGCCTTGGTGGCGTCGCACAGGTTGGCGGCCGCCTCGAGTTGGGTGAAGTAGCCGTTCACCGAATTGGTGGCCCCCGTGAAGAGGTTGAAGGTGCCTGCCTGGCCCGTGACGTTGTGGTGTCTGGTAAAGGTGAACGGGCCCTGGCAGGACTGGAAACGCATGCCGTGGATGTCCATCGGCGAGGTGACCCTGATGTTGCCGTAGGCGCCCAAGCCGTTCTTCAATGCGGCCGCGGCCACGAACATCTTGAAGGTGGAGCCGCCCTGGTAGCCGCCGGCGCCGCCCATTTTGTTGCTCACCGCGTAGTTCCAGAAGGTCTCGCTCTTCTGGGTGCCCATCTTGTTGCGGTTCTGGGCCATCGAGACGATCAGACCGGTGCCCGGCTGAATCATCACGATCACCGAATCAACCGGGTCGCGTGGGTCGAGGAAGTTGTGGATCGTCTTCTCCGACTTGCGCTGCACCTTGGGGTCGATCAGCGTACGGATCGTCAGCCCACCGCGGTAGATGGCGGTCTCACGATCCTCGCGGGTGGCGCCCAGGCTCGGCGAATCGCGCAGCGTGCGCTCGATGTAGTCGCAGATGAACGGGAACTCGGAGTTGCCGCAGCCGTGCAGCTTCGGCTTCGCCTTCACGATGCCCAGTTTGGCGGCCTTGGCCTTGGCCGCCTGCTGCGGGGTGATGATCGCAACCTCTTTCTGAGCCATCCGGTCGAGCACATCGTTGCGGCGCTGCAGCGCCACCAGCTCGAGGCCGGGGGTGCGCGGGTTGGTGCCGACCGGGTTGCGGACCATGCCGGCCAGCATCGCGGCCTGCTGCAGGTTGAGTTCTTTGGCATGGACGCCGAAGTAGTTCATCGCCGCGGACTCGACACCGTAGAAGCCGTCGCCGTAGTAGGCGATGTTCAGGTAGAACTCAAGGATCTGGTCCTTGGTGTACTTCTTCTCCAGCGCGATGGCGTAACGCAGCTCCTGAATCTTGCGGGAGATCGTGTTCTCCTGCGCTTTCTGCACGCCTTCGGCGTCACCCCGGGCTGCTGCCGCGCTGATCTGCACCATCTTCACGTACTGCTGGGTGAGGGTCGAGGCACCCTGGGTGTTGCCCCGGACCGTGCTGACCAGCGCTCGCATGGTGCCCTGCAGATCCATCGCACCGTGCTCGTAGAAGCGGTGATCCTCAATCGCGACCTGCGCCTTCTGCATGATCGGGGCGATCTTGCTCAGCGGCACGTACTGGCGGTTCTCTTGGTAGAAGTTCACCAGCGGTGAGCCGTCTGCCATCAGCACCCGGGAGCGCTGCGCCTGCGGCGGAGTCGTCAACTCGGCGGGCAGCGAATCCAGCGCAGTGGCGGTGTTCTTGCCTACCTCGGCCGTCATGCCGACCAGCGGAACGGCTAGTCCGGCTATCAAGAGCCCACCGAGCACGCTGACCACCACGAAGATGGCCAGCGAATACAGCCTTTTCCCCAAGCGCATGGACTACAGAGTACGTGACTGGTAACAGGGCACCCAATGTGGGTGTTTGGTCCCCCGGTGGACGCCGTCCGGACACCTCACGCTTGTCCTATCGACACCTAACAACTACACTATGTAGTAGTAGATCGCAGCTACTACGGATGGTGAGATTTGTGCCCCTGATCGAGATGGACAGCTGGCCGATGCTGGCCAAGTGCCGCGGATTGCAGGACGACCTGTTCCCTGACGGCGCTGACCAGAAGCGCGCACGGACGATCTGCTTCGGCTGCGAGGTCAGGGCAGAGTGTCTCGCCGAGGCACTGGACAACCGTATCGAATGGGGCGTTTGGGGCGGCATGACCGAGCGCGAGCGCCGCCGCCTGCTCCGCCAGCATTCAGAGGTGCGTTCCTGGCGCCGGTTCCTCGCCGACGCTGTCAACCAAAGCAGCTAACCCGGCCAGATCCGCGACACCGCCCGGTCGGCGTTCGATCAGATCGATCGGTACGCCGGCCCCGGCCAGCGGCGCATACGCCTGGCGTTCGGCGGTCGCCCGCGCGACCCTCGTCTGGTGGTGCCGCAGCACCGCCCGTTGGTCGGCGTGCGCTGACCGCTCGGCTTGCGCCAGCGATTCCGGATCGACATCGACCATGGCCGTGAGCTGATTGACCAGGACGCGGCGCAGGGGCAGCCCGTCGCTGCCCAGCCGGCGCGCCAACGCCATCGCTTCCGCCACCGGACCTGGGCGGGGTGCCGAGATCACCAGGAAGCCGGCCGACTCGGACGCCAGCAGCGCCCGAGTCTGCGCGGCGTGTGACTCGAACGCGAGCACGGTGCTCTCGAAGACCCGCAGGAAGGTACGCAGGTCGCCGAACAGCCGTCCGCCGAGGATCCGGTCCAGGGCTTTGGTGGCCAGTGCCGCGCCGGCGTCCAGAAAGCCGAGCGGTCCGCGCGGCAGGCCCAGCACGACCCGCAGCAAGGGGTTGTGGGCCAGGGCCTCCAACCGGTTCGGGCCGTCGAGGAAGTCCAGGGCGGACGCGCTGGGTGGGGTGTCCACGACGATCAGGTCCCACTCGCCGGTGCTGGCCGCCCGTCGATGCAGCTCTCCGATCTTCTCCATGGCGACGTATTCCTGGGTGCCCGAGAACGTTTCGGCGAGCGCCGTATAGAAGGGGTTGGCGCGGACCCGTTCCGCCTCGGCCGCGTCGACCTGCGCGGCAAGAGCCTGGTCGAAGGCGTGCCGCGCGTCGAGCATCATCGCATCCAGGCTGCCGACGGCGTCCGGTACCTCGACCGGAGTGGGGTCATGGGCCAGCGCGTCCAATCCCATCGCCTGCGCCAACCGGCGCGCTGGGTCGATGGTGACCAGCACCACCCGGCGTCCGAGCATGGCGGCGCGAAGGGCGACCGCGGCCGACAGCGTGGTCTTGCCGACCCCGCCGGTGCCGACGCACAGCAATACCCGCACGGTGTCCTCGCGCAGCAGCGCGTCGAGTCCGGCGCTCATAGTGCTCCCAGCGCCGGGGCGAGCGCGGCCGGTTGGCCGACCGCGGGGACGTCCGGGTCGAGTTCGGGCAGCCGGTCGACCGCCAGCCCGGTGCGGTGGCGGAGCAGAGCTTCCCAGGCGGTCTGGCTGCGGGCGGACTCGGCGTCGTCGTTGAACTGTGCGACCAGCGCTTCCCAGGTTTCTGCCTCGATGCCGTCCGGGGCGCTTGGTGGTGGATCGGGCACCGTGAGCGGGGCGAGGCAGCGGTTGGCGAAAATCGCTCCCGGAGCCAGGCCAAGCTCACGGATCGAGCCGACGGTTTCGATCGCCTCAGTGACCGGGAGTTCGTCGAGCAGGGTGACCACGTGGATCCGGCAGCCGGGATCGCGCAGATCCTCCACCACGGACGCCGCCTGGCCGGCGATCGGGCTGCCGTCGGTGAGTGCGGCCAATGCCTCGCCGGCGCCCAGGAAGGTCCCGATCCGCCCCGACGGTGGCGCGTCCAGGATCAGCGCGTCGATTCCCGGGTCTGCATCGGTCAGGTGGGTCAGCTGGCCGATCAGCAGGATGTCTCGCAGGCCGGGTGCGATCCGGGTGGCGAAATCGACCAGCGGGTCGAGTTGCAGCAGGTCGGCGGCGAAGCCGAGCCGGTAGTAGCGCTGGAGGTAGCCGGCCAGGGCCCGGCGGGCATCGATCTGGACGCCCAATACTTCAGCCCGCCCGCGTCGCGGCCCGGAGAGGCTCGGCAGCGGCGTCGGTGCAGCGCCGACCGGCGTTCCGGTGGCCAGCGCGATGCCGCCTCGGCCCTCCACCTCGGCCACCACGACCCGGAGGCCGTCCGCGGCCAGCCGATGGGCGATGGTGAGCGCGACCGTGGTCTTCCCGACGCCGCCCTTGCCCGTGACGATGTGCAGCGGAGCGCGGGCGGCCATGGAGCGAGCTTAAGCGGAACCTCTACTGTTGGGCCCATGACCAAGTGGGAGTACGTGACGGTGCCGGTTCTGGTGCACGCGACCAAGCAGATTCTTGACCAGTGGGGCGTTGACGGCTGGGAGCTGGTGCAGGTGGTGCCGGGGCCCAATCCGCAGAACCTGGTGGCCTACCTGAAGCGGCCGCTGGGGGACGGGTGAACGAGGAGGTCGCCGGTCCGGCGCCGTCGGCGCGTCTGGCGGAACTGGGGTTGACCCTGCCGCCGGTCGCTGCTCCGCTGGCCGCCTACATTCCGGCGATCGCGTCCGCCGGCCAGGTGCTGACCTCGGGTCAGTTGCCGACCGTGCAGGGCGTCCTGGTGGCCACCGGCAAGGTGGGCGCCGAGGTGACCGTCGAGCAGGCGACGCAGGCGTCCCGGGTCGCGGTGTTGAACGCGCTGGCCGCGGCGGCGTCCGAGGTGGGCGGCATCGACAACATTCGGCGGATCGTCCGGATGGTCGTCTACGTTGCCGGAACCCCCGAGTTCACCGCCCAGCCGCAGGTCGCCAACGGTGCCAGTGAGTTGCTGGGTGAGATCTTCGGGCCGCTGGGCCGCCATGTCCGCTCGGCGGTCGGGGTGGCGTCCCTGCCGCTCGACGCCCCGGTGGAGTTGGAGTTGGTCGTCGAGGCCAGCGCGGCGTCCTTCTGATGGAGTCGCGGACGGCGCTGGTGCGGCGGGCGCGGGCGATCAACCGCACCCTCGCCGTGACCTACCCGGACGCCCGCTGCGAACTCGACTTCGGCAACCCCCTGGAGTTGTTGGTGGCGACGATCCTGAGCGCCCAGTCCACCGACCGCCGGGTCAACGCCGTCACGCCGGTGATCTTCGCCCGCTACCCGGACGCCGCCGCCTATGCGGCCGCCGACCGGGCTGAACTGGAGGAGTTGATCCATCCGACCGGGTTCTTCCGGGCCAAGACCGACTCGCTGATCAAGCTGGGTGCGGCGCTGGGCGAGCGCTTCGGCGGCGAGGTGCCGGGCACCTTGAAGGAACTGGTGACCTTGCCCGGGGTGGGTCGGAAGACCGCCAACGTGGTTCTCGGCAACGCCTTCGGTGTGCCCGGGATCACCACCGACACCCACTTCCTGCGCTTGTCGGCCCGCTTCGGGTGGTCGGCGTCCAGCAAGCCCGAGGTGGTCGAGGCCGAGGTGGGTGCGCTGTTTCCGCGCAAGGACTGGACGCAGCTCTCGCACAACGTGATCTGGCACGGACGCCGGCGCTGCCACGCCCGCCGTCCGGCCTGTGGAGCATGTCCGGTGGCGCGGCTCTGCCCCGCCTACGGCGAGGGGCCGACCGACCCTGCCGTCGCCGCGAAACTGATCAGGGAGCCGCGCGGATGAGAAGCGTCGGCGTGTTGCTGGCGATCGTTGCGCTGCTGTTGGGCGGTTGCACGGCCGCCCCGGCCGGGCCGCCCACGCCCAGCTTCGCCCCGGTCGACCCGGCGGCGATCGTCGCCGCCCGCAAAGCGGCCGGCATCGCCGACTGCCCGAAGTCGTCGGCGACGGTGCCGGCTCGCAGCGACGGGCTGCCGGATCTGACGTTGGAGTGCATCGGAGGCGATTCCACCGTCCGGCTGGCCGGGCTGCGCGGCAAGCCGATGGTGATCAACGTTTGGGCGCAATGGTGCCCGCCCTGCCGCGAGGAGTCGCCCTACCTGCGGCAGTTCCAGAAGGCGAGCAAGGGCAAGGTGTTCCTGCTCGGGATCGACTACGACGATCCGCGGCCCGAGCTGGCGGTCGAGTTTGCGTCGCTGGTCGGCTGGAAGTACCCGCAGCTGGCCGATCCGGAGCGCCAACTGAGCACGAAGATGCCGATCCGCGGCCTGCCCACCACCCTGTTCGTCGACGCCGACGGCAAGCTGGTGCACACCGTCTCCGGCAAGCTGCAGTCGTACGACGAGCTGGTGCAACTGACCCGCGACAAGCTGGGAATCGCGCTGTGACCACGGTGGATGCGGAACGGCTCCGGGCTGTGCTGGCAGGACCCGAGGCGGCCGCCAGGGTCGCTGAGCGGGCGGCTCACGGAGGGCGTCCGGCAGCGGTGCTGATCGCGTTGGCCGAGCATGCCGAGGGCACCCGCATTGTCTTGGTCGAGAAGGACGCCCGACTGCGCAGTCATGCCGGTCAGATCGCCTTCCCGGGTGGTGCGATCGAGTCGTCCGATGCCTCGCCGGTGGCCGGGGCGCTGCGCGAGGCCGAGGAGGAGGTCGGGCTGGCGTCCGACGAGGTCGAGGTGCTGGGCGTGCTGCCGCCGGCCTACGTCCGGGCCAGCGATTTCGCCGTGACTGCGGTGGTCGGGCGCTGGCCGACGCCACGCGCCTTGGCGCCCGTCGACGTCGCCGAGATCGCCGCGGTGCATTCGGTGGCGGTGGAGGTCCTGGTCGATCCGGCGAACCGGCTCACCTGGACGCATCCGGCCGGATTCAGCGGGCCGGGCTTCGTGGTCGGCGACCTGTTCATCTGGGGGTTCACCGCGTACCTGCTGGACGGGCTGTTCGATCTGGCCGGATGGACGCTGCCGTGGGACGTTGAGCGGGTGTCCGACATTCCGGAGCGGTTCCGGGTCGGACGACGCCGTTAGGGTTTCCGATGGTTGAGCTTGTCTAAACCCTTGTCAGCGCCAGGTCGGCCAAGGTCTCGACAAGCTCGACCAACGAGAATCCGTGCTTCCTCAGCTCTGGCTGGTCGGTGTGGTGAAGCTCGGCCCCGGGTTGCCGGAGGTGATGCCCGGGGAGGCCTTGCGAGCCTGTTTGCGGGCCACGACCTCGGCTTCGGCGTCGGTCACGCCACGCTCCACCGCGTGCTGGACGGCCTCGATCGCAAGCTGGCCCTCGCTGACCGTCGCCTCGGGCCCCTTCACATTCACCTTGTTCTTGCCGATCAGGGCGAGAATGGCCGCGATCAGGAACATCACCACGGCGACGATCGCGAGTCCGGTGGCCGCGGCCAGCAGCGGGTGCCACGCCAAGGCGCTGGCGAAGTAGTAGCCGACCAGTGCGGACAGGCCCAGGAACAGCAGCGAGATGCCGTTGACCGCGAAGTAGCCGGCGCCGCCGAGCAGACCCGCGCCGATGCCCACCGACTTCGCCTGCGGCACCAACTCGGCCTTGGCCAGAGCGATCTCGCCGCGAACGATGGTGGTCAGGTCGGCCTGGATCGCCTTCACGGTATCCGCGATGTCTGCCTGGTTCGCCATGGGGGCTCCCTTTCGTCGCCGTCAGCCTAGTGGTCGCGTCCTCGCCTGTCTGGACCCCAACGGGGGATCTTGCGCCGCCCGGGTGGTCCGGCTGGTGCGCCCGGGGCAGCCGGTGTGCCCGGCTCGGGTCGCACAGTAGCCGGTCTGGGCTCGGTGCGACCGGGCGGTCAGAGCGGGATGCGCAGGCCGTCGGCGGGCAGATCGAGTGGTGCGGTGAGTTCGGTGTGATCGACTTCGGCGGACCAGCAGCTTACCCGGTAGGGCAGCAGCAGCGGTTCGGGCCGACGGGCGGAGTTGTCGTACACGGCGCCCACCTCGTCGAGCAGGGCGGCCCGGGTCTCGTCGTCGAGTCGCTGGGCGGCCGGCATCCGCGAGACCATCGCGACCAGGCCCGGGCGGTCGATCGGCACCCAGTGCCGGAACGATCGGGTCTCTACCTGCGGAAAGTAGGCGCTGTCGTCGAGGGCCTGCAACGATTCGGTGCCGTAGGCACCGCCCATGGCGTCCGGATCGTGCTGGCGGACCGCGCGAACCAGGCGCTTCACCCACGGCACCGAGTCATCGCGGACGGTGTAGGCGATGCCGAGCCGTCCCCCCGGACGCAGCACCCGGGCGAACTCGGACAGGGCGAGGCCGGGGGCGAAGGCGTGGAAGTTCTGGGCGAGCAGAACCCGGTCGAACGAACACGGTGCCAGCGGCAGTGCCTCGGCCGCGGCGACCATCGGCAGCCCGGACGGCGCACGGCGCAACAGTGCGGAGACGGCGTCGCGGTCGCGGTCGATCAGGGTCAGCCGGTGCCGGCCGCGCAGGCCGGTGGCGAAGGCGGCCGAGGAGTTGCCCAGGATGAGGGTGGGACCTTCCGACGCGCCGACCAGCCAGGTCAGGGCGTCGGTCAGGGTCGAGGTACTCACGGTGGCATCGTACGGGCCATCCACAGCCTGCAACGATTCTGAACACTTCCGGACGCCCGGTCGCACAGTGAGGGCGTGGAAGCGACAGAGGTGGTCGTGGTGTCCGGCGGCGGCGAGGTGTGCGACCTCGTCACGACCGCTGCCGCCGCGCTGGGGCACGAAACGACGGTGTGTGAGCCGAGTTCAGTGGCGGGCCGATGGCGGACCGCCGGCACGATCTTCATCGGGCTCGACTGTGCGGCCGAGGTGGCGGCCCTCGACCTCGGGCGGCGCGAGCGGGTCTATCTGGTGGGCGCCGATACGGGCGCCGCGGCGCTGTGGTCGGTGCCGCTGGGCGCCGAGGTGATCGTGTTGCCGCAGGGTCGGGGCTGGCTGTCGTCGGTGCTGGCTGATCGGGTGGGCGGCGCCGGTGAGGCGGTGGCGGTGATTGGGGGTTCGGGCGGCGTGGGTGCGTCGACGCTGGCCGCGGCGCTGGCCTGGCGGGCGGCCGAGCGGGGCCGCTCGGTAGCTCTCGTCGACGCCGATGGGCTGGGCGGAGGCATCGACCTGCTGGTCGGCGCGGAACGCGAACCCGGCTGGCGATGGCCCCGGTTCGCCGCCGCCGACGGCGTCCTGGGCGACTTGCGGGAGTTCCTGCCAGTGCTCGACCGGGTCACCATCGTGTCGATGGCGCGGGGCGGCGATACCGAGGTGGGACGCGAGTCACTGGCCGCCGTGCTGGGGTCGCTGCGCCGCAGCTTCCAACTGGTTGTGCTCGATCCCGGACGCAGCGGGTCGGCCGCCTGCCGGGAGGCGCTACGGCAGGCGGGCCGGACCGTTCTCGTCGTCGCCGGCTGCGTGCGCGGGGTCGCTGCCGCAGGCGAGTCGGTGCGCGCGCTTGCGCCGCCCGAGGTGGAGATCGTGGTGCGCCGAATGCCTGGTCTACGGGTGCCCGCCGATGTGGTGGAGGAGTCGCTCGGCCTGCCGGTGAGCGCGTCGCTGCGGCACGATCCCAGCCTGGCGGTCGCCGCTGAACGAGGTGAGCGTCCCGGGTTGTCGCGGCGGCGGGGTGGTCTCGGGCGGGTCTGTGACCGGCTCCTGGAGGTGTCGTGAGTCGGCAGGCGACGTCCGGTCCGGGCAGCGTCGCCGAGGTGCGGGCGGTGTTGGGGCGAGCGGGGGCGAGCGCCGGGCCCGTCGAGGTGGCGGCGGCGTTACGTGGGTTGGGTGCGCTGGTGTCCGAGGGCACCGTCCGCGAGACGGTGGCCGCACTGCGTCGGGAGAGTTCCGGCGCGGGTCCGCTCGAACCGCTGCTGGGCATGCGTGGCGTCACCGACGTGCTGGTCAACGGCCATCGTCAGGTCTTCATCGACCGCGGGGCGGGTTTGGAGCCGGTGGACGGAGTTTTCGCCGACGAAGGCGAGGTGCGTCGGCTGGCGGTCCGGCTGGCTGCCGCGGTCGGCAGACGGCTCGACGAGGGGTCCCCGTTCGTGGACGCCCGGCTGCCCGACGGCACCCGGGTGCACGCCGTTCTCGGTGTCCTCACCGACGTCGGCACCTGCCTGTCGCTGCGAGTTCCGGCCCGCCGCGCGATGCGGTTGGCCGACTGGGTGGACGGCGGCAGCATGCACCCGTTTGCGGCCGAAGTGCTGCAGCGGGTCGTGGAGCGGCGGGTGGCGTTCCTGATCTCCGGCGGCACCGGATCGGGCAAGACCACGCTGCTGGCGAGCCTGCTCGGGCTGGTCGATCCCGGTCATCGGGTGGTGATCGTGGAGGATTCGCGCGAGTTGATGCCGGTGCATCCACATGTGCTGCGGATGGAGGCCCGGCCGGCCAATCCCGAGGGTGCCGGCGCGGTGCCGCTGGTCGCGTTGGTGCGCCAAGCGCTCAGGATGCGGCCCGACCGGATCGTGGTGGGCGAAGTGCGGGGCGCTGAACTGAGTGACCTGCTGGCCGCTTTGAACACCGGCCACGAGGGTGGGTGCGGCACCCTGCATGCCAACTCCGCGGCCGATGTGCCGGCCCGCCTGGAGGCACTGGGACTGCTGGGTGGGCTGCCGCGCGCCGCGCTGCACGCCCAGGCCGCGGCGGCACTCGATGTGCTCATCCATATCGGACGCCTGCCCGACGGAACCCGGTGGCTGCGCGAGGTGCATGTGCTGGCCTGGGACGCCGCGTCCGGTCTGTGCCGCCCGGTGCCTGCCTGGTGCTTTCCGAACGACGGTGAGCCGGTGGCCGACGCAGGGGTCCGGCAGCTCGAGGAGCTGCTGCGATGATCGCGCTGACGAGTCTGTTGACGATCGGGGCGGTCTGGCTGGCGTGCCCGGTAACCGCCGTGCGTCGGTTGCGTCCAGCGCCGCGGTCGCGCGGGGTCCCGCGGGCCCGGGCGCCGGTGGTGCTCGGAGCCCTGGTGGTCCTCGCACCGCTGCTCGGAGCCGCGCTTGGTGGCGTCCGGGGCGCCGTGCTCGGTTGGGTGGTGGGCACAACAGGCGCTGCAGTGGCCTGGACGGCCCGACAGGCCCGGGCGGGTCGGCGGCGGTCCGCCGTCCGGGATCAGGTGTCGCGGGGGTGCGGCGAATTGGCCAGCCTGTTGCGGGTCGGGTACCCGCCGGGGCGTGCGCTCGACGCGGTCGCCCGGGCTAGCCCGCTGCTGGCCGAGGTCGCTGCGCACCGGCGGGTGGGCGGTGACGTGGCAGACGCGTTGCGTGCCGCGTCCGATCGGCCGGGAGCGTCCGGCCTGGCCCAGCTGGCGGCGAACTGGACGATCGCGGAACGCACCGGGGCGGCCATGGCGACCTCGCTGGACGACCTGGCGACGAACCTGGCAGCCGAACGTGACCTGGCCAGAACCGTGACGACGGAGGTGGCCGCGGCCCGGCTGACCGGACGCCTGCTCGGCCTGCTGCCGCTGGTCGGGCTCGGCCTGGGGTACGCGGTGGGCGGTGACCCGATTGGCTATCTCACCGGGTCACCCGTCGGGCTGGGCTGCCTGACCATCGGGGCGGGCCTCGCCGCTGCGGGCTTGGTCTGGAGCGATGCGCTGGCCGACCGGGCTGGGCGGCTGCGATGACGCCCGAGGTGTTGGTGGGGATCGCCGTCGCGGCATCCGCGGTTGTTGTGCTCGTGGTTGTCGGGCCCGACCGGCTGGTGTCGCTTCGCGCCGCGGATGTGCGGCCGTCGCTACCGGCAGGCCTGTCTGGTCTGCGTTGGCTGGCTCCCCGGCCCGGGGCGCCGGGCGTCAGCGTCAGAATGCTGGTCGGTGCGGCGGTGGGTGGGGTGCTGGTGGTGGCTGGCCCGCTTCCGGGCGTGCCCGGGGTGGTGGTGGCGGCACTGGTGGGCGCTGCTGTGTACGTCGCTGCCGGGCAGTTGCGTCCGGCCGGCGAGGCAGCTGCCCGGCTGGAGGTGGCGTCCGCGCTACCGGTGATTTGTACTCAACTCGCCGCCTGCGTGGAGGCTGGCTTGCCGTTGCGCAACGCGGTCGCCGTGCTCGGTGAGCACGGCGGTGGCGAGCCCGCCCGGGTGTTGCGTCGAGTGGACGCCGCCGTCCGGCTCGGCGTGCCGGAGGACCAGGCGTGGGCCGAGTTGGGTGCACAGCACCCTGAGCTGGCCGGGCTGACTCGGGCGCTGCGGCACGCGTCCTCCGGTGGGGTCGCACTCGCCGGTGCGCTGCGGCAGCACGCCGACGAGGCTCGTGCGGCCGCTCGGTCGGCGGCCGAATCCCGGGCCCGGCGCGCCGGGGTGAGCATTGTGCTGCCGCTTGCCGTGTGCTTTCTGCCGGCGTTCCTGTTGGTCGGTGTCGTGCCGGTCGTGGGCGGTGTGCTTGGCCGCCTGTTCGGCTGACGTTATCCACAGGCCTGGGCCGATCTGAACACTTTCCGGCCCAGGTGCCCAAGGTGAGGGTGAACCCGGTGGCAACCGGGGTGAGAGGAGAAAACCATGCCCAACCAGTTGGTGGCCCGTCTCCACGACGAGCGGGGAATGACAACGGCCGAATACGCACTGGGGACGATCGCGGTGATCGCCCTGGTCGCGGCGGTGATCGCCTACGTGAGCGGCGACGCCTTCGACAACCAGATCGTCACGATCTTCAACGAGATCACCAAGTGGATCCTGACCTTCGTCGGGAAGGCGTGAGGTGAGGGCGGTGGGCGGGGCCGATCGCGTCCCGCCCACCGCCATCGAGACCGAGGAGGAGAGATGCGCGACGAGCGGGGCATGGTGAGCGTCGAGGTGGCCTTCGGCGCGCTGCTCTCGGTGCTGGTGGCGGTGGGCCTGTGCTACCTGATCGCCGTCGTGGTGCAGCTGGGCCAGCTCCAAGCGGTCGCCGGCGAGATCGCCCGCCAGGAGGCCCGCGGCGACTCGGCAGCGGCGCAGCGGGTGCAGGCGGATGCGCCGTCCGGAACCCGCGTGCGGGTCAGCGGCAGCGGGGCGGACGTGGTCGTCGAGGTTGAGTTGCCGGCGCGGCCGTGGGCCGGGGTCGTCCCCGGCGTCGCGTTGCACGCCCGAGCCGTCGTGGCCAAGGAGGGTTGACATGAAGCACTGTGCACCCGCGATTCAGGAAACGCTGATCGATCAGGTCCCGGCTCCGACGCACTCGGCGAGCGATCAGGGCCCCCGACCTCGTGCACCGCATCACCCGCACGAGGCCGGGGTAGCCACGCCCATGGTGGTGCTGACCATTATGGGTCTGGTCACGGTGGCGGCGGGTGGGGTTCTGGCGCTCAGCTACTCGGCGGCCGCACGCTCGGTACGGGCCGCCGCCGACCTGGTGGCGGTGTCGGGGGCGCAGGCGCACGCCCGCGGCGAGGACGCCTGCGATGAGGCGCGCCGGCTCGCCGGGCGCAATGAGGTTGAGCTGGGCCGCTGCGAAGTGACGGGTGACCTGATCGACTTCGTGGTCGAGGTACGGGTGTCGCACAGCGTCGGCTGGCGCCTGCCCGGACTGCCGGGCACGGTGGCCGCCACCGCCTACGCGGGCAATGTGACGGGTGCCCCGTGACCGGCCAGCAGGCCACGCAGCACGGTCAGGGCGGTGCGCCGGTCGAGTGGCTGGTTACCGGAGCCGCAGCGTGGCGACACCACGCAGCGCGGGCAGCCCTGTTCGCAGCTGCACGCGGCAAGCAACTCGGCGGTCGAGTCCAGCCAGCGTTCGGCGAGGTGGTACGCCTCATCGGCGAATCCGGAACCGCCGGGCAGTCCGTCGTGGACGAATACTGTCGGCGCGCCGGTGTCGGCGTGATGGGTGATGGACAAGCCGCCCACGTCGCCGGCGTCGCATGCGGTGAAACGGGGCAGCAGCGCGATTGCGGCATGCTCAGCGGCGTGCAGACCTCCGGCCAGTTCGCGCTCGGCCAGGCCCGCAGAATCACGCAGGGTCCACCACAGGGCGCGGGTGCGGAAGGTTCGCGCCGGAAGGTCCAACGCGGTCGAATCCCAGACGGTGCCGGTAGCGCCGTCGCGGCGCAGGTATCCGACCACCTGCGAGGTGAGTTCGACGGCGCCGGTGCACAGCGAGCCGCCAGCCAACTCACGCCGGCGGTCGGTGCTCAACACTCGGACGGTCAGCTGCGTGGACGGCTGGGTGAACCACTCCGCCCGCACCTGGCGGCACAGCGCGACACCCGCGTCCAGGTCGTAGTCGTCCACCAGCCACTGGTCGCCCTGGTGCAGGTAGACGGCGCCGGCATGCACCGTGCGATCGGCGGCGGCTGTGTCGACCTGGCCGATCACCCTGCCGGTGGTGGCTTCGATGATCTCCACTCCGCTGCCGGCGATCGACCGCAGGTCGATGTGGTCGACAGCCCGGCTGGGCGACGTCCAATACCAGGATTGGCCGCGTCGTCGCAGCACGCGCTGGGCGACCAGCCGATCGAGCAGTTCGTTCATGGTGGGCCCGAAGAACTCGTCGTCGCCGGCGGCGACCGGCAACTCCTGCGCGGCGGCCGCGAGGTGTGCGCCGAGCACGGCCGGCTGCTCCGGATGCAGAACGGTCGTCTCGACAGCGGTGTCGAACAGCGTTTCGGGGTGCTGGCACAACCAGCTGTCCAGGGGGTCCGGTTTGGTGAGCAGCACGGCCAGCGCGTCCCGGCCGTCGCGCCCGGCCCGTCCGGCCTGCTGCCACAGCGACGCCAACGAGCCCGGGTAGCCGACGGTCAGCACGGCGTCCATGCCGGTCACGTCAACACCCAGCTCGAGCGCGTTGGTGCAGGCCACGCCGCGCAGCCGTCCCGACGACAAGCCGGCCTCGAGTTCCCGCCGGTCGGCGGCCAGGTAGCCCGCCCGATACGAGGCGATCTCGCCGGGGGCGATGCAGTGCCGGCGGGCCTGGTCGGCGACCAGCTCCGCCTGCACCCGCGAGGTGGTGAACGCCAACGCCTGCGCTCCGGAATCGACCAGGCGGGCGAGCATGCCGGCAGCCTCGCGGTGCGGATCGCCATCCCCCTGCCAGACGACGAAGTCGAGGGCCGGGCGGCTGGAGGTGTCGGTGTCGACCGCCAGCACATCGTTGATTCCGGCCAGCCGCGCCAGGTGGTGGGCCGGCGTGGCGATGGTGCCGGAGGCGGAAATGAACACCGGGTCGGTGTCGTAGTGCCGGCAGATGCGCCGGAGCCGACGCAGCACGTTCGCCACGTGGGCGCCGAACATACCGCGGTAGCGATGCGCCTCGTCGACCACCACGTAACGCAGCGAGCGCAGCAGGCCCTGCCAGCGTTCGTGGGCCGGCAACACGCTGCGATGCAGCATGTCGGGATTGGTCAGCACGAAGGTGGCGAAGTCGCGGGCGAACCGCCGCTCCCCGGGCTCGGAGTCGCCGTCGAGGGTGGACACCCGCCACGAGGCGCCCCCGAGGGCGGCAGCCCGGCTGGCCTGGTCGTGGGCGAGCGCTTTGGTCGGCGCCAGATAGAGGGCGGTGTGGGCGCGGTCGGGGCGAGCCCACCGGTGCCGGCCGGCGTCGGTACCGATTCGCCCCTCGGCGGTCGCGGCGATGATCGGCAGCAGGTAGGCCAGCGACTTGCCCGAGCCGGTCGAGGTGCTCAGCGCGACGTGACGTCCTTCGAAGGCCGCCTGCGCAGCCAGGTTCTGGTGCTGCCACAGCGCCTGGACGCCGTGCGTGGCAAGGGTGTCGCGGACGGGCTGCGAGACCCAGTCGGGCATCGGGGCCAGCACACCCGGCCGGGCCGGACGCCGGTGCACGTAGCGCACCTGCGCCTCACCCTCGATCCAGTCCGGAACCGCCATTGCCTCAGGGTGCCACGAGGCTCGGACGGAATCGTCGAGGAATCGCTGATGGTCGTTGGTCGAGCTTGTCGAGACCTGGAATGTGCGCCCCCGGCGGGTTCGACAAGCTCAACCAGCAGTGGTTGTGTTGCAGGCGTGCTCTTTCAGCTCGACAGGTGCGTCACTGTTCCGGCGCAGATCGTTGCAAGCACCCGCATCTGTCGCAGGGTGCGCGCCGCCTCGTCGGGGGCCGCCGGCGCCAGCGGGTCGGTGTCCAGCAGCACCAGATCGCCGGGTTCGCCGGACCGGAGCCTGCGCCCGTCGACCGAAGCCGCCAGTGCCTCCCGCGGGGTGAGTGCCTGCTCGGGGTGCCAGCTGGGTCGGTCGTCGCCGCTGCGGTGGACGGCGCAGGCCATCGCCAGCCAGGGGTCGAGTTCGGCGACGGGTGCGTCCGAGCCGAGCGCGAGCTGCACGCCGGAGTCGGCCAGCATGCGGAGCGCGAACGAGCGGCCGGCGCGCTCGTCGCCCCAGATCCGGTCGGTGAGGTCCCGGTCGTCGACCAGATGGGCCGGCTGCACGCTGGCCCGCAAGCCGAGGGCAGCCATCCGCTCGGCGTCAGGTCGGGTGATCAGCTGGGCGTGCTCCACCGATCCCCGCCCTCCGGCGGTGACGAAGGCGTCCAGGGCGGCGCCGTTGGCTCGGTCGCCGATCGCGTGCAGCGCGACCTCCAGGCCGGCGCCGCTGGCCCGGCGGATCAGGGCGGCCAGTTCCGCAGCCGAATAGTTGGCGACTCCGCAGGGGTGATGAGGGGTGGCCGGGCCGTCCGCGTACGGTTCGCGGGTCCAGGCGGTGCGGGTGCCGAGAGAGCCGTCGGTGATCACCTTGAGCGCACCCATCGTTGCCAGCCCGTCGGTGCCGGGCAGGACGTCGCACGTGCGCAGGCCGGCGCCGATCACCTGGTCAAGTTGGTGCGGGTAGACGGCGGTGCGGACCCGCAGCGGTCCGACCCCGGCCGCCATCCGCCGAGGCCAATCAACAAAGCTGTCGGCGAACTCGAAGTCGACCAGCCCGGTGATGCCCTTGGCGGCCAGGTCGCGGACCGGGCCGACGAAGTCGGCGGGTTCCGGAGCGGACCCGGGAAGCTCGTCGAGCCGGCGCAGCAGGGCGAACCACTCGTTCTCGCTGACGGCGTCCGTGCGGGCAGGCACACCGAGCAGGGCCAGCGCCGCCGAGTTCAGCCAGCCGCTGTGGGCGTCGCCCGAGATCAGCACCACCGGCGTCGGGCCGCTGACAGCGTCCAACTCGGCTACGGTGGCCTGCCGGTCCCAGCCGGCGGAACGGAAACCGAAGCCGAACAGCGCGCGCCCGGCGTCCTGGCCGGCCCGCTCTGCCAGCGGACCCCGTACCCGCTGAAGCACCTCCTCGGGGCCGGTGGTACCACCCAGCTGCACCATGCGCGCCGTCCGGACCCACTGGCTGGCGTGGACGTGCGCGTCCCACAGCCCGGGAATAGCCCAGCGACCATCGCCGTCGATCTCGGTGACTCCGGACGTCGCCCTGACCCCGGACATCTCCGTGACCCGGGACGTCTCCGTGACCCGGGACGTCGCCGGGAGGCTTTTCCCGACGGCGGCGATCACGCCGTCCGAGATCAGCACGTCGCACGGTTGGTCGGACGTCGCCGACGCGCCGTCAAGGTCGACGATGCGCACGCCCCGCACCAGCACTGATCCGCTCACGCGCAGCAGCGTAGGGCCCCGTCGACGGAGCTGACTGTTTGAGCTGCCACAACCACCCGAACCGGCTCGCCGGCAAGGCAGCCGCTGACCAACCCCGTCCGCGGTGGAGCGTGGTTGTTCGACTGTCGAGACCTGAACCTTGTTCGCCGGTCAGGCAATCGCTGACCAACCCCTCCGGTCGTGGTCGAGCGCGTCAGGACCAGGGTGTGCGATCTCGACAACATCGTCCGATGGGGAGCTATGTCGCCGGTCTCGTGTTACGACCCGAAATCGGAGAGTCTTCCCACCATCGGTGGACGATCTCGACAATGGCGCACCCTGGTCGAGATCGCCGCGCACTGGTTCGGGTAGGCGGGGCGGGCCCAGCAAGCCCGGCACGCCCGGGAGGTGTGGCAGGCTGCCGCTGTGCTCGAACCCTCCGTGGCTCACGATCTTGCCGCCCGTCTGAATGACGCCGGCTACAGCTACGACGCGGTCGCCGACCGGCTCGGTCCGTCCGGGCTCGACGGGTTGGCCCGGAACGCCACGATTCCTGCCGACCGGGCGCTGCACGGTGCCCACGACCCGCAGGCGACGCTGATCAGGGCTTTTGCTTTGCAGCAGGGCGTTGCGACGACAGACCTCGCCGCCGCTCTGGGTGACTTGGACCGGCTCGCCCCGATCCTCGCCCCTGCCGCCGTCCGAGACCGCGCCGCCGCCGTCCGGCCCGCCGCCGGAGACGGCGTCGCCGCCGAAGATCACGCCGCCGTCGCTCGGCCCGTCGCCGACGGTCGCGGCGCCGCCGTCCGGCCAGCAACCGGAGATCGCGCCTCCGCCGTCAGGGCCGCGGTCGAGATCCGGCCCTACGCGTTCACCGACCAGGCCGGCGACCATTCCGGCTGGCTGGCCTCCGACCTCACCCCCACCCTGGACGGTCGGCTGAGTGAGCCGTCCGACGACTTCGTGCTCGGCCTGTCCCCGGCCTCGATCACTCTGGCGGAGCTCACCATGCGCAACCCGCGCGGACGAGCCCTCGATCTCGGCACCGGTTGCGGCATCCAGTCGCTGCACCTGGCCACCCACAGCGAGCAGGTGGTCGCCACCGACCTGAACCCGCGGGCCTGCGCGATGACCGCGCTGACCGCGGCGCTCAACGGCGTCGCGGTCGATGTCCGCCAGGGCTCACTCTACGAACCCGTCGCGGACCAGAAATTCGACCTGATCGTGACCAATCCGCCCTACGTGATGGCGCCGCCGGACACCTCCCGGCTGGTCTACCGGGAGGGTTCCTTCATCGCCGACGGCCTGGTCCGCGCCGTTGTCACCGGCGCCGGCACGCGCCTCAACTCGGGCGGCGCGCTGCAGGTGCTCGGCAACTGGGCGATCACCGCCGATCAGTTGTGGCAGGACCGGCTGGCCTCCTGGATCGCCCCGACCGGATGCGACGCGCTGGTGCTGCAGCGCGAACGGCTCGACCCGTTCGAGTACATCGAGATCTGGCTTGCCGACGCCGGCCTCGTGGGTGCCCCCGACTACGCGAAACGCTACGCCGAATGGGTCGACTACTTCGAGCAGCTCGGCATCGTCGGGGTCGGCCTGGGCTGGCTCACCCTCTACAACAACGGAAACACCGACCCCCACCTGCGCTTCGACGACTGGCCGCATCAGGTGCACGGGGGTGTGGGCGACGCCTTCGCCGAGTTCCCGGACGCCGCCCGCGCGGCCGGCCTGCCCGACGATCAGTTGCTCGCCAGCACCCTCACCCTCGACCCGGCCGTCACCTCCGAAGCGCTCGGACGTCCCGGCGCGCCCGACCCCGAACACCTCGTCTTCCGCCGCCAGACGGGCTTCGGACGTGCCGTCGAACTCGACACTGCCCTGGCCGGGGTGGCTGGCGCCTGTGACGGGGAATTGCCGCTCGGCGTCCTGAGTGACGCCGTCGCCGACCTGCTGGACGTCGACGCCGCGGCGCTGCGGGCCGATCTGCTGCCGCGGTTGCGTCCGCTGATCGCCGACGGCTTTCTGCGACCCCTAGCTCCGACGGTGTAGACCCGGCCCGTCCGCTCCGGATAGCCGGGTGTTCGCGCTTTGTGGTTAACATTCCCCCGAGAGGCCGCCGATGCGGCCCGTCATCCCGCGCATCGAGGAAACCCACGTGGCAACTGCAGGCAAGACCCGACTCGTGATCGTCGAGTCACCCGCCAAGGCGACCAAGATCGCCAGCTTCCTCGGCAGCGGCTATGTCGTCGAGTCGAGCCGCGGCCACGTCCGCGATCTGCCCACCGGCGCGGCCGAGGTACCCGCCAAGTACAAGGGCGAGAAGTGGGCACGCACCGGTGTCAACGTCGATAACAACTTCGAGCCGCTCTACGTGGTGGCGTCCGACAAGAAGGGCACCATCCGCGACCTCAAGGCGAAGCTCGCCGGCGCCGACGAACTCCTGCTGGCCACCGACGAAGACCGCGAGGGCGAGGCCATCGCATGGCACCTGCTGGCCGAGTTGAAGCCGAAGGTTCCGGTCCGCCGGATGGTGTTCCACGAGATCACCCCGCAGGCCATTGCCGAGGCGGTGGCGAACCCGCGCGACCTCGACACCGACCTGGTCGACGCCCAGGAGACCCGACGCATCCTCGACCGGCTGTACGGCTACGAGGTCTCCCCGGTGTTGTGGAAGAAGGTCATGCCGCGGCTGTCGGCGGGCCGCGTCCAGTCGGTGGCGACCCGGCTGGTGGTCGACCGCGAGCGGCAGCGGATGGCCTTCCGCTCAGCCACCTACGCCGGCATTGAGGCCAAGCTGAACGCCGGCGCAGACGCCGAACCGCCGGTGTTCGGGGCCACCCTGCAGCAGATCAGCGACCTGCGAGTGGCCCAGGGCCGCGACTTCGACCCCCAAGGCAACCTGACCGGCAAGAACCTGTTCCACCTCTCCGCCGAACAGGCCGAGACCCTGGCCACGGCTCTGGAACAGGCCGCGTTCGCGGTGGCGTCCGTCGAAGCCAAGCCGTACACCCGGCGTCCGTACGCGCCGTTCCGGACCACCACCCTGCAGCAGGACGCCGGACGCAAGCTGGGCTTCACCGCCGAGCGCACCATGCGGGTCGCCCAGGACCTCTACGAGCGCGGCTTCATCACCTATATGCGTACCGACTCGGTGACGTTGTCGGGCACCGCGATCGCTGCCGCCCGGGCCCAGGTCAAGCAGCTGTTCGGCGGCCGCTACCTGCCCGAGAAGCCGCGGGTCTACACCTCGAAGGTGAAGAACGCTCAGGAGGCGCACGAGGCGATCCGGCCGGCCGGCGAGGCGTTCCAGACGCCGTCCGAGACCGGGCTGAGCGGCGATGCGTTCCGGCTCTACGAGCTGATCTGGAAGCGCACCCTGGCCTCGCAGATGGCGGACGCCGTCGGTGAGACGGTAAGCGTCCGGATCGGTGCCACCCTGCCGGAGCGGCTCGCGGTCACCGACGCCACCACCGGCGAGATCACCGAGACCGGACGCTGCACCTTCGGCGCCTCGGGCCGGACCATCACCTTCCCGGGCTTCCTCAAGGCCTACGTGGTCGGGGTCGAGGACGACGAGACGTCCGACGACGCCCAGGCCCGGCTGCCGCAACTGGCCGCCGGTGCCGCGCTGACCCCCGAGGAGGTGAAGGCGCTCAGCCACGAGACCCGTCCGCCGGCCCGCTACACCGAGCCGTCACTGGTGGCGAAGCTGGAGGAGCTGGAGATCGGCCGGCCGTCTACCTACGCCTCGATCATCCGCACCATCACCAGCCGCGACTACGTGTTCAAGAAGGGTTCGGCGCTGGTCCCGACCTGGCTGGCGTTCGCCGTCACCCGGTTGCTCGAGGAGCACTTCCCGCGGCTGGTCGACTACACCTTCACCGCGGCGCTCGAGGAGACCCTCGACGACATCGCCAGCGGCCAGGCGGCCCGGTTGCAGGTGCTCAACGACTTCTATTTCGGCGCCGAAGGTGCCACCCACGAGGGCCTGCACGCCCTGGTCAACGAGCTCGGCGAGATCGACGCCCGGGGACTGTCCACCTATCCGCTGGGCGATTCCGGCATCGCGGTGCGGGTCGGTCGCTACGGCACCTATATCGAGGACGCCGAGGGCCGCCGCGCCAACGTGGACGAGGATCTGCCACCCGACGAGCTCACCATCGAGCGAGCCAAGGAGCTGCTCGACCAGCCCGCTGCGGAGGAACGCGAACTGGGCGTCGACCCTGCCACCGGACGCCAGGTGGTCGCCAAATCGGGTCGCTACGGCCCTTACGTCACCGAGGTGCTCGAGGAGGGCGCCCCGAAGTCGGCCAAGCCGCGCACCGGGTCGCTGTTCGCCTCGATGAACCTGGAAACGATCGGGCTGGACGACGCGCTGAAGCTGCTCAGCCTGCCACGCGTGGTCGGTACGTCCGCCGACGGGGTGGAGATCACCGCTCAGAACGGCCGCTACGGGCCGTATCTGAAGAAGGGCACCGACTCGCGTTCGCTGACCTCCGAGGAGCAGATTTTCGACATCACCGTCGAGCAGGCCGAAGAGATCTACGCCCAGCCGAAGACCCGGGGCCGGGCCCGTGCCGCCGCCGGTCCGCTGAAGGAGCTGGGTGAAGATCCGGCGACCGGCAAGCCGATGGTGATCAAGGACGGCCGGTTCGGCGCCTACGTGACCGACGGTGAGGTGAACGCCACCCTGCGCAAGTCCGATTCGGTGGAGGCGATCACCGCCGAGCGGGCCGCCGAGCTGCTGGCCGAGAAGCGGGCGAAGGGTCCGGCACCGAAGCGCACCACCACTCGCCGGACCACCACCAAGCGCGCCACCACGACCAAGCGGGCGCCGGCCAAGAAGAGCTGATGGGACCGCGCGGCGAGGTGCTGCGGTTCGAGTTGCCGTCCAGCGCGGTGGTCGCCGACCTGACCGGGCCGGCGACGGGCATCCAGCGGCTGGTCGGACGCCCGCCGGTCGAGTCGACCGCCACGGTCATCGACACCCCCGACCATCGGCTGCTGTCCTGGGGTCTGGAACTGTCCCGGGAGGTCGAGACCGGACGGTGGACGTTGCGGGCGTCGGGCTGGGCGCCGGTCCTGCCGGCCGAGCGCACCATGGCGCAGGCCGAGGAGGACATCCCGTCCGAGCTGGCGGTGCTCGTGGTGCCGTTCCGCCGCGGCGGGATCCTCGGACCCGTCCTGGAGGTGGCCGCGGTGCGTCGTCGCTTCTCACTTGTCGATCAGAACGGTGACCCGTTGGGCGAACTGATCGATGAGCGGGTCCGGGTCGAGCAGTATCCGGGACGGCTTCAGGCCTTCCGTACGGTCACCCTGACGCCGGTCGCGCCGGTCGAGTCGGCGGTCCGGGCAGCCGTGGTGGCGGCCTTCGAGGCCGCCGGGGGCAGGCTGGTGGACCGGCCGCCGGCGCTCGCCGACCGGCTGCAGCTGGTCGGCTCCCGTCCGGAGGGCGGCCATGCGTCTCCGCGGATGCCGATCGAGGTGTTCGTCCAGGGCCGGCTGCACGCCCGCTGGCGCGGGCTGCTGTGCGCTGATCTGATCGTCCGGGCCACCGACGGCCCCGATACCGAGGTGCGGGACGGCGTCCGCACGTTGCAAGCAGAGTTGGCCGCGCTCAGCTCGCTGTTCGCCGCTGACTGGCTGGTCGCTGCCGAGCGGCAGCTGGATGCTGCGCTCGCCGATCCACATCCGCTGCACCGCACCGAACGCTGGCTGCGCATCCTGGATCTGGCGGCGCAGGGTGCCACCGAACCGCCCGTGCCGCAGGTGGCCGGCCGGATCACCGGCCCGGTGCTGGCCCAGGAGATCGAGGCCGTCGTCCGCACCATGCGTGACCAATGCCACACTCTGGATCGGTACAGCGATGATCTCCGATGGGCTCGAGCCGACCAGACCGCCCGGCGTGCGCTGACGCTCACCAGGATGTGCCGAGGAGTCTTCGGCAAACCCGCCAAGCGGATGAGCCGCCGACTGGCGGCCATCGTGGCGCCGTTGGACGCCGCCGTCCGTCCCGACCCGGCCGCGCTGGCCCGCGATCTGCACGGGCTGACGGCGACGGAGATCTTCGAGGCCGGACGCGGCTACGAAAGGACGATGCTCGCCGTCGACTACGCCCGGGAACGGTTCATCCGCGAGTGGCCGGAGCTGTGGCACAAGCTGCGCGCCCGGGTGATCCGGCCCCGCGTCCCCCACGATCGGACGGTGCCGGCCGAGTCACCGGTGACCGACTTCACGGCGACAGATTCATTGGTGTCGACGGAGCCGGTGCGATGAGCGGTGGGTTGTTCGTGGTCTTCGAGGGGGGCGACGGGGTGGGCAAGTCCACCCAGGTGCGCCTGCTCGCAGACTGGGCGGGGCGTCAGGGAATCCCGGCCCGGCTCACCTTCGAGCCCGGGGACACCGCCGCCGGACGGATGATCCGCCAGATCGTTCTCGACCCGGCCACCGGTGATCTCGACCCCCGGGCGGAGGCTCTGCTGTACGCCGCCGACAAGGCGCATCATCTGTATCAGGTGGTGCGTCCGGCGCTGGCTCGGGGCGAACTGGTGATCTGTGACCGCTACGTCGACTCGATGCTCGCCTACCAGGGTGCCGGACGGGTGCTCGACCTGGCCGAGGTGACCGAGATCGCCCGCTGGGCGACCGCCGGGCTGCAGCCCGACCTGACCGTACTGCTCGACCTGGAGCCGGAACGGGCGATGAATGCCATCGCCGACCCTGATCGCGTGGAAAGCGCCGGCGCCGAGTTCCACCGTCGGGCGCGTGGGCTATTCCTGGAGTTGGCCGGGCAGGCACCGGAGCGTTACCTGGTGCTGCCCGCGCGGTGTCCGGCCGACTGGATCGCCGAACAGGTGCAGGCACGGGTGGTCGCCCTGCTGTCCGAACCGACGTTGTCGGCGCCGACTGGCAGGATCGACCCATGACCGTATGGGCGGATCTGGTCGGCCAGGACCGGGTGGTGGAAGTGCTGCGGCGCGCGGTCGCCGGCGACGCGCACGCGATGACCCATGCCTGGCTGGTCACCGGCCCGCCCGGCTCCGGACGGTCCAACGCGGCGCGCGCCTTCGCCGCCGCGCTGCAATGCGAGCGGGGCGGCTGCGGGGACTGCTCGGCCTGCCGAACCTCCTTGTCAGGTGCCCATCCTGATGTCACCCTGGTGCGCACCGAGCAGCTCTCGATCGGTGTCGACGAGGTCCGCGAGCTGGTCCGCCGGGCCGCAATGTCGCCGACTCTTGGCCGCTATCAGGTGCTGGTGGTCGAAGATGCCGACCGGGTCACCGAGCGGGGCGCCGACGCGTTGCTGAAGAGCATCGAAGAGCCGGCGGCACGAACGGTGTGGCTGCTCTGCGCGCCGACACCGGACGACGTGGTGGTGACCATCCGCTCCCGGTGCCGCCGGATCGAACTCGCCACCCCGAGCACGGCGGCGGTGGCCGAGTTGCTGGTGCGGCGCGACGGGGCGACCCCTGAACTGGCCGAATACGCCGCCCGGGTGGCACAGGGCCACATCGGGCGGGCCAGGATGCTGGCTCGGAACGAGGCGGTCCGGGCGCGTCGCTCGGAGTTGCTCACTCTGCCCGGACGGCTGATCTCGCTGGGCGAATGCCTGACCGCGGCCGCCGACCTGGTCGATTCCGCGGCCCAGGAGGCCGCTGCCACCACCGTAGAACTGGACGCCCGCGAGAAGGCTGAACTCTCCGAGGCGCTCGGCTTCGGCACCAAGGGGGCCCGGCCGCGGCGCGCTCAGGCTGCGCTGCGCGAGCTCGACGAGCAGCAGAAGGCGCGCGCCAAGCGGCTGCAGCGCGATGCGCTCGATCGGGTACTCACCGAACTCACCACCTACTACCGCGACGTTCTGCTGGTGCAGTCCGGGGTCGCGGCCGAGCTGATCAACACCGAGCTGCGCACCGAGATCGACCGGATAGCAGGACGTGACACACCGGAGGCGACACTGCGCCGCATCGACGCCATCCTGGCGTGCCGTGAGGCGCTCGAGGGCAACGTGGCCCCGCTGCTCGCGATGGAGTCGCTGCTGGTGACCATCGCCGGACGGCGCTGAAGTAGGAATCCTCGGAAGGCCCGAGTGTCGGTCGGCTGGCCGGGACGCCGAAACGGGCACGATGGAAACCACCCCTGCTGAGGAGCACCATGACCGACACGGTTCACGACCAACAGACGTTCCCGTTCGGCTTCACCGGAATCAGTGACGACCGGACGTCCAACGACACCTTCGTCCGGCGGGACGCCGCGACACCGGCGGCCGTGGTCGCACCGACCGCGGTGCTGGAGCTGCCCACCGAACTGACCGAGGAGGAGCGCAAGCTGGCCGCCGAGCGAGCCGCCCGTCGTGAGGCCCGCAAGGCGGCCTTGGCGGCCGCCGACGTCCGGACGGCGCCGGAGGCCGTGGTGGTGAGCCGGCGCGGCATCGACGGTTTCTCGGGTGCCTTTTCATTGCTCCTGGTCCGCCTGGTCGTGGCGGCGATCATGGCGGTGCACGGGCTGGCCTTCGTGACGGACCCGGTCGCGGCCCAGCAACTGTTCGCGACGACAATCCTTCCCGAACCAGCGATCATGGCGGCGGTCACCGGCTACGCTTCGCTGGCGATTGCGGTGGCCCTGCTGTTCGGCCTGCTCACCCGCGCGGCCGGATTCGGCGTGCTGCTGATCGCCGTCGGTGCGTTGACCTTCGTGTTGTGGGGCGACGGGCGCCCGTTCATCGCCAGCCGGGCCGGCTTCGTCGGTGAACTGGAGCTGCTGCTGGCCGCGGTCGGGCTGTTGTTGCTGTGTATCGGCGGCGGCAGGTTCAGCCTCGACCGCGGATTCCGCCGGAGCGGCGCGAACCGCACCAGCTAGCCGTCGGCGAGTGATCTCGACAACGCCGCACCCGGTACTGACCGGCTTGACCAACTGAAATCAGCGCGTCCCGCGCGAAGGCTAGATTGTGCCCGTGCGCATCTGTTCCCGCTGGACCGTCGCAGCCGCGGCACTGCTCGTCCTGGCGGGCTGCACGCCGGGTCCCGGCCCGAGCCAACCGGCGCCCACCGTGTCTGCGGCGACGCCGACGCCGCCGTCCGGGCCGGTGATCGGGGTGTCGCAGACTCCCGGATTCGAGGTCGATCGGTTGCGGCTGCCGGCGTCGGACGCGCGTCCGGACGGCTTCACCGACGCCCCCGAGGGGGGCGTGGACGGCTACCGGAAGCAGGCGGTCCAGTGGCGCACCTGCGCCGAGCGGTACCAGTGCGCCAGCATCGTGGCACCGCTCGACTACGCCAACCCGTCCGCCCAGGCGATCACGCTGGCGCTGGCGCGGAAGCCGGCGACCGCCACCCCGAAACTGGGCACGTTGTTCATCAACCCCGGCGGCCCGGGTGCCTCGGGACGCAACATGGTCACCTATTTCTCCTCCGAGGGCCTCGAACAGTACGACATCGTCGGCTGGGATCCGCGCGGCACCAACGGCTCGACACCGGTGCGCTGCTTCGACGACAAGGCCACCGACGCCTTCAACCAGCTCGACTCCTCACCGGACGATGACGCCGAGACCGAGGCGCTGCTGGTCGGTACCTATCAGTTCACCACATCGTGCTGGGAGTACAGCGGCGAGTTACTCGATCACATTTCGACCATCGACACCGCCCGCGACCTGGACCTGATGCGCGCGCTGGTCGGCGACGACAAGCTGTCCTATGTGGGCTACTCCTACGGCACCCAGATCGGCGCCGTCTACGCCGACATGTTCCCGCAGCGGGTGGGCCGGCTGGTGCTGGACGCCGCTGTCGACATCACCGACGACGACACCGTGATTCAGGCCATGGGTTTCGACCTGGCGCTGGGCAACTTCGCGACTTGGTGCGCTCGCCAGAACTGTTCCCTGGGCAGCTCGAAGGACGAGGTGCTGAAGTCGGTCACCGACTTCCTGGACGGGCTGGACGCCGAGCCACTGACGGTGGGCGACCGGCTGCTCACTCAGAGCCTGGCCACCAGCGGAATCGCCGGCTACCTGTACGGCGGTGTTCCGGACTGGGAGAAGTTGGCTACCGATCTCCAGTCGGCCATCGACGGCGACGGCGCCGAACTGCTGCGCTCGTTCGACAGGCTCAACGGTCGCGGTCAGGACGGCCGCTACGGCTCGCTGTTCTACTCATTCCCGGCGATCGGCTGCGCCGACTCGAAGGACTTCGGCGTGGTCGAGGCCGAGCAGCGCTGGCTGCAGGACCAGAAGAAGGCGCCGATCTTCGGCAAGTACTTCGGCCCCGGCTACACCTGCGCGCTCTGGACGGTGCGCAGCGCCCCGCAGTTCCAGCCCACCGGATCGGGTGCGGCGCCGATCGTCGTGGTGGGGGCCACTGGGGACCCGGCGACGCCCTATCAGAACGCGGTGACCATGGCGAAGCAACTCGAATCGGGCGTCCTGCTCACCTATGAGGGCGAGGGTCACGGCACCTTCGGCGGCAAATCGGCCTGCATCGACAAGGCGGTCATCGCTTACCTGACCGAGGGCACCGTGCCCACCGACGGCACCCGCTGCCAGTAGCCAGATCCATCGGGGACGGTTCTTCGGTCACCCTCTTGCCCCGCCGAATCGCGTCCACCCTGGCCGCTGTCCTATAGTTGGTCGTCGCCGGGCTCACGCCCGGCAGGCCGCCTTAGCTCAGTTGGCAGAGCGATTCACTCGTAATGAATAGGTCTGGGGTTCGACTCCCCAAGGCGGCTCCATGCCACAAGTGGCAACATTGCCACCTGTCTCGAACGGGTATCCGGCCCGTACCCTACGCCCCGTGAACGTTGCGCGATACCTCGTGTTGTTGGCGCTGGTCGCTTCCGGGTGCGCCTCGGTCCAGGCGACCTCGACACCGGGCGCGACCCCGACGCCGAGCGCGATATCGACGCCGAGCGCGACATCGACCGGATCCTCGGGGATCATCCGGGTGACGGGCACGATGACGGCGCAGGGCAGCGCGGCCGAACTGGTCACGGTCACCGACGGCGTCCGTACCCGCATGCTTTATCCGGCCGGTGAGGACGGCGCGGAGTCGGAACTGATCAATGTCTCCGACGGCACCACCCAGGTGACCTGCGATTCCACTGGTTGCCGTCGGGATGCGGCGAGCGAGCCGTCCGGTCCGGGGACGCCGGCGTTCGAGACGCGATGCCCGCGGGCCAAGCAGACCGGAACGACGCAGGTTGCGGGACGCGCCGCGGTCGTCTGGTCATGCGCCGGCGGCGAGTCCGGAGCGTCCGAGTTGATCTTCGACGCCGAGTTCCCTTTTGTGCAGATGAAGGGGACGTCGGCCGGCTACGTGTCCTGGGAGGTGACCTTGGTGGAAACCAACGTCACGGTGCCTCCGGACTTTTTCGCACTCGAACCTCCCGGGCGGACGTTCGTGCCGGCACGGCCGACACAGGTGAAGCCGCCCAAACCGGGCGAGCGGGGTGCCGTGCTGCAGAAGGTCGGCGGCGGCCAGCTTCGGATGACCGACTACACCAAGGGGCCGGCCGTGGTGGTGATCGGTGAAGAGACTCAATTGCGACAAGCTTTCGCCCGCATGCAGCGGGTCGCCGACGGTGACCTGCCCACCGTGGTTGGTGTGCTGCGACCCTCCTCCGATCCGACGCACCCGGAGCCGACCAAGCCGTTCGGCGTCCTGGTTGCCCAGATGGACGACCTGGACTCGGTGTGGGAGACGCTCACTGAGGGTCAGAACTGGCCGGTGGCGCTGTTCTGCACGGCTAAGGCCGCCACCTGCACCTCGATCGCGGTGTGGGACCTTTCCGATGCCAAGTTGGCTGCCGAACTCGCCAAAGTCGGCTGACCTCCGCGGTCAGGGCCGAATGACGATCTCGCCGTCCTGAGTGCCCTCGGCCATCGCGCAGAAGCCCTCGGCGGCGTCCGGCAGGTCCAGAACGCGGTCGATGGTGGGTCGGACGCCGGTACGCTCCACGGCGGCGTCCACGTTGTGGGGGCAACATTGCCACCTCGCCCCGTTGCCTGCCCGGCTCGTATCCTGCGCCCGTGAAGGCTGCGAAATCCCTTGTCGTGCTGGCTGTCCTGGTCGCGGGCTGCTCCGTGGCACCGACGGGAACACCGTCGCCCACCTCGTCCGCCGGCTCGGTTTCGGCGGCGCCGATCGTCCGGGTGAAGTACGAGATGCGGCTGAACGGAAAGCAGCTGTCCAGCCAGGAGTTCGTGACGGACGGCGTCCGCACCCGGAGCAGCTATGTGGTGCCCGACGGCAAGCGTGAAAAGACGTGGTTCACCGTCGCGGACGGCGTGACCGAGGCCACCTGCGAGCCGAACGGCTGTCGTCGAGGGCCGGACGAGCGCCCCTCACTGCCCGGGAGTCCGCAGTTCGAGCGGTCCTGTCCGCAGGCGAAGCAGACGTCGACGGGCGAACTGCTCGGTCGTCCGACCACGGTGTGGAGTTGCGCCGGTACCGGATCGCAGCTGTCGGACGTGGTCCGGGACGCCGAGTTTCCGTTCATTGTGCTGTCCGCGACGCCGGCCAACGGTTTTCCGCCCTTGTCCGCCACGTCCTTCGAGGCCGGAGTCACGGTGCCACCCGACTACTTCTCGCTCGACGGCCCGGACGTCACCTTCATCGCCGCCAAGCCGGCGACGGTGACGCCGTTGAAACCAGGCCAACCGGGGACGGTGATGCCGAAGCTGGGTGGTGGTGAGCTGCGGCTGACCGACTACACCAAGGGTCCGGCGATTCTGGTGCTGGGAGACCAGGACGGCGTCCGCAGCGGTCTGGCTCGCATGCAGCGGGTGACCGGTGGCACCCTGCCCACCGTGATCGCCGTGGCTGACGCACCAGGCCCGGACAGCGAGCCGGCCGAGCCCTTCCCGGTCCCGGTCGCCCTCGACGACGGCACCGGCAAGCTCTGGTACGAACTGGCCACCGGCCAGTCCCGACCGCTCGCCCTGTTCTGTCAGGCCGCCGCCACGACCTGCACCGCCGTCGGCGTATGGGACCTCTCGGACGCCGAGTTGGCCGCCGAGATGGCGAAGGTCGGCTGACCGCGCGGCCCAGCTGGTGGCTGGAGGTCTACTGGCCGAAGGCCTACTGAAGCACTCCGCCAGGTCGAATGATCGGCCGAGTCGCGAAGCCCTGAGCGGAAACCGGTCAGGGGCGGATGACGACCTTGCCATCCAGGGTGCCCTCGGCCATCGCGCGGAAGCCCTCGGCGGCGTCCGGCAGGTCGAGGACGCGGTCGATGGTGGGCCGGACGCCGGTGCGCTCCATCAGGTCGAGCAGGCCGTGGAACTCGTCCAGGGTGCCCATGGTGGAGCCGATCACCCGCAATTGCTGGAAGAACACCCGGTTCAGTTCCGCCGGTGGGTTCGGGCCGCTGGTCGCACCGGCGCAGACGATGGTGCCGCCCGGACGCAGGCAGCGCAACGAGTGTGCCCAGGTGGCTTCGCCGACGGTCTCGATCACGGCATCCACCCGGTCCGGAAGCCGGGCGCCGGGCTCGAAGGCGGCGTCCGCACCGCGGTCGAGGGCTGCGGCACGTTTGGCTTCGGTGCGTCCGGTCACCCAAACCCGGAACCCGAGCGCAGCCCCCAGCGCGGTCGCCGCGGACGCCACGCCACCGGACGCGCCTTGGACCAGCACCGTGTCGTCGGCGTTCAGCCCGGAGTCGTGGGTCAGCATCCGGTAGGCGGTCAGCCAGGCGGTGGGCAGGCAGGCGGCCTGCTCAGTGCTCAGCCAGGTCGGGCGGTCGATCAGGTTGGCGCGGGGCACCGCGACGAACTGCGCCATCGTGCCCTGATGCAACTCGGACAGCAGGCTCCGCTTCGGATCGAGGGTCACGTCGCCGTTCCAACCCGGCGAGCCGATCACCGCGTGCGCGATCACCGGACGGCCATCGACGGTACCGGCGGCGTCCGTGCCCAGGATCATGGGCATCCGGTCGGCGGGCAGACCCACACCGGCCAGCGACCACAGATCGTGCCGGTTCAAAGCGCACGCCTCGACGCGGACGACCGCCCAGCCGTCGGCGGCGTCCGGTTCGGGTCGTTCACCGATTCGCAGCGCGTCGAGCGGATGGTCAGGATCGGCGGCGGTCACATATGCGGCGAGCATGACCTCAGGCTATGCCGCAAACGACGGGCCTACTCGGCGTCGTGATAGCTCAGGTCGGTGTCGATCAGGTCCTCGGGGAACACATGCGCCGGGTAGCTGACCGGACGGGCCGGCACCCCCGCCACCGTGGTGAACGGGGCGACGTTCTCGAGCACCACGGAACCGGCGCCGATTTTGGCGCCCTCGCCGACCTCGATGTTGCCCAGCACCTTGGCGCCGGCGCCGATCATCACGCCGCGGCGGATCTTCGGGTGCCGGTCGCCGCCGACCTTGCCGGTGCCGCCGAGGGTGACCTCGTGCAGCATCGAGAAGTCGTCTTCGATGACGGCGGTCTCGCCGATCACGATCGAGGTGGCGTGGTCGAACAGGATGCCCTTGCCGATCCGGGCGCCGGGGTGGATGTCGACGGCGAACACCTCGGAGATCCGGCTCTGCAGATAGAGCGCCAGCGACTCGCGGCCGTTGACCCAGAGGTGGTGCGCCACCCGGTACGACTGCAGTGCGTGGAAGCCCTTGAAGTAGAGCAGCGGGATCGAATAGCCCCGGCATGCCGGATCACGACTCAGCACGGCGCGCAGGTCTTCGCGGAAGGCCAGTCCGATCGCGGGATCGTGGGAGAACGCCTCGTCGATCAGCGAGCGCAGGCTCATCGAGGTGATCGTCGGGCTGCCCAGCTTGGACGCCAACAGGTAGCTGAGTACGTCCTCGAGCTTGTCGTGGGCCAGAACGACGGTGTGCAGGTAGCTGGCCAGGGCGGGCTCGCTCGCGGCGGATTGTTCGGCCTCGGTACGGACTCGGCGCCAGATTTCATCGTGCGGCATGGCATGCCTTTCAAGGGTGAGAGTGGTTGCGGTCGGAGTGGGCGGAAGGTGGTTCAGCCGAGTCGACAACAGCAACACATGCACATCTGCGCGCGGGCGTCGCGCGCGGTGATCATCGTCACAGTGGTGTGCACGACGGCAAATCTAGCAGCGTTTGGCCGCTCAGCCGAGGGTTCGTCCCCACTCTCTTCGAGGTCTCGACAAGCTCGACCAGCGGTGGAGGCTATCCGGTGATGCGGTCGGGGCTCTCCAGGTAGAGCCGGCCTCGACGGGCGGACGCGCGGGCGAGCCAGGCGTCCTCGATGATCTCGGCGAGCTCGGAGCGACTCAGCTCGGCCAGCCGGCTCAGTCGCAGCAGGACGGACGGGTGCCCAGCGAAGTGCGGCGTGGTGAAGAACGGGGTGGACGGATCCTGCACCAGCGCCTCCTTGGCCGCCAGGTCGGGCACCCAGAACACCACGACGTCGTCGTAGCGTTCGCCGGTGACCGGGTCGACGGCGTCCGGACGCGGCGTCCGGAAGAAGACGAAGGACTTGCCGCCGACCTGATAGACCGGTGTCGTCGAATCCGGGTCGTAGACGGTGACGTAGGGCAGCGCCTTCGCCAGGGCATGGACGTCCGCCACCTGCGCCCGCACCCGACCGCCGTTCATCGGACGCCGCTCGCGGCCGGGTCGCGTTCGGCGAGGGCGGCCAGCGCCGCCCCGACTCGGTCGGACGTCCCGGCGACGAACACGTACTCGACGTTGCGGGTGCGCCGCACCTGCCCCACCTTCTCGCCGAGGTGGTTGTAGATGCCGATCCGTGAGCCGATGTAGCGCCGGGAGTCGAAAGCCAGCAGCTCGACCGAGGCATGCCCGGCGTCGCGCAGCCACCCGGTGATCTGCTCGGGCGTCACCCAGGCCTCGTCGTTGTAGGAGACCACCACCATTTCGGCCCGGACCTCGCCGATCAGTGCCGCGAGCGCGGCCGGCATCCGGCGCCGCGAGTTGAAGGCGCTGGCGTTCTCGTCGGCCCGGGCGTCCTCCCGTTTGCAGGCAACCCCGTAGTGGGAGGGCGAATCCCAGCGGACCAGGGTCTCCCAGATGTGGTAGTAGTTGAAATACCGGTGCTGGTTGTAGGGCGGATCCAGATAGACCAGATCGGACGGCGGCAACTGCTGTGCCACTTGCAACGCATCGCCACGAACCGCCTGACCGGTGCCAGGAATCAGCACCGGTGCCCGCAGCCGCAGTTCGTTGGACGCCCGCGGCGCCCAGGTCTTCAGGTAGGCCATGTGCTGGCCGGTGGTGTTGTCCACCCGGTCGGCGGCCTCCATCAGCGCGGTCAGCAGCACCGGGTACAGCGGGTGGCCGGCGAGTTCCACCAAACGATCCCGAATCGCGTCGATGCGTTCGCCGTTGTGCGGCTGGAAGAAGCGGGCCCGCTCGCAGAAGGTCTCCGTGACGTAGCCACGGCGTCCGGGCAGTGCGTTCAACTCGTCCAGCAGTGCGTTCAGCTCGTCGGCGTCGACCGCGTCGCCGTCCGTCACGACGTAGCAGCGAGCCAGCACCTCGCTGTAGCTGGCCAGATCGGCGGCGGTGACTGACAGCCCGCGCCGTTTGAACTCCTGCGCGACCCGGGTGGTGCCGGTGAACAGGTCGACCGCCGTCCGGGCCCCGGAACCCTCAGCCAGCGTGCCCAGCACCCCGGCGAGCGCCCGCTTGGAGCCGAGGTACTTGATCACAGCCGAACCCTAACCCCGGATGACGCGATCTGGCGTAGTCGGGCGGACGGAGCAACCCAATGAGTAGTTGCCGTCGAGCGGCATTCTGAGGTCAATACCCGTAGGTACGACAGAAACGGGTTCGCTCCGTTCGCCTGGTTCCAGGGTGAACCCGCCAACCCCGTCCGAGCGCAAACGAAAGCCCTTGCGGACTATCAAACTGAACCGTACAGTTTGATCCGTGGAGGAGTTGAGCCCGCGAGCCCAGGCCAAGCGTCGGCAGATCACCGACGCCGCTCGGGCGCTCTTCCTCAGCCAAGGCTTCGCTCGCACCTCGATGGACGCGGTCACCGCTGAAGCCGGGGTGAGCAAGCAGACCCTGTATGCGTACTTTGCCAGCAAGGACGAGTTGCTGATCGCGATCGTCGCCGAGGCCCTGCACGCGCTCGGCCCGCCGCATTCCATCCCGCCGGTGCGCACTCGCAACGAACTTCGGGTGACCCTGATCGGCTTCGTCGGACGGCTGCTCGACACCTTGCTCCGTGAAGAGTCGATCGCCATCCTGCGGCTCCTCGTCGGCGAGGCTGTCCACGTCCCCGAACTGCGCCACACCTTTTTGGAAGCGTTGCCTTACCAACTGCTCGGGCGCTCCACTGCGGTCCTCGCCGGCGCCGCGGCGAACGGAGTGATCGTGCTCGATCACCCGGAGATCAGCGTGCGGATGCTGGTCGGGCCGTTGATGAGCTATGTGGCCTTCGACGGCCTAATGAGTAACGACGCGCCGCGACCGCCCGCTGGTGAGGTGGTCGAATGGCTGGTGGACGCCTACCTGCGCACCCTGGACTTCACGACGCCGGACGCCGCCCCAGACGCTGACGCCCCAGACTTGGCTGGCCCAGCCGCAGGGGGTGCGGCATGACCCGCCGCGCTGGTGCGGCACTCGCCGCCACGGTGGCGATCGCGCTGGCAGTCACTGGCTGCACCCAGCCCGCCGCCACCACGATCACCGCCGGTGGACGGGTGACGGCCAACACCCTCGGCGTCCAGGCCCCGACCCTGGGCGTGCCACGGCTCAGCCTCGACGCCGGCTTCCAGCTGGCACCCGGGGCGACCGCCACCAGTTCGAACGTGCCGGCCGCGCTGTCCCTCGGCGCCGCCCAGCGGGTCGTCGCCGTCCCGGTCGTGCTCGGTGACCAGGTGGAGGCCGGTGACGTGCTGGTCCGCTTCGACGACTCCGCGCTGAGCGCTCAGGTGCGGGTTGCCAAGGCCAACCTTGCCGTCGCCAGGGCTCAGGTCGGAGTGATCGACGCGGCCCTCGAAACCCTTGCCGACAAGCAGCGGGACCTGCGCGACAAGCGCCGCGAGGTCATCGACGGCATCGCCAAGGCCACCAAGGTCCGCAAGGATCTGGTCGGCAAGCTGGCCGATGCCCGCAAGGCTGCCGCGAAGCTGCCGAAGACGCTGGCGGAGGTGGAGCGGAACCTGCGGACGTTGAAGCCGAAGCTGGCGGAGGTGGAGCAGAACCTGCGGACGTTGAAGCCGAAGCTGGCGGAGGTGGAGCAGAACCTGCGCACGTTGAGGCCAAAGCTGGCGGAGGTTGAGAAGCAGTTGGCCGAGGTCGACGCCGCCCTCGCCGCGCTGCCGCCCGACGCTCCTCCCGAGGTTCGAGAGCCGCTGCTTCAGGCGAAGGCCAAGCTGACCGCCGCCAAGGCCCAGCTTGCGACCGGCATCGCCAAGCTGTCCGCGGCGAAGGCCCAACTCAACGCCGGGATCACCAAACTGACCGCAGCCAAGTCCCAACTCAAGGCGGGGATCGCCAAGCTGACTTCCGCGCGGGCACAGCTCACCGCCGCGATTCGGCAGTTGAGGAAGGGCATCCCGCAGCTGACCAAGGCGATCAGCACCATCGATGCCAACCTGGCCAAGGCCCGCGACGGCGTCAGGCAGATCGACCAGGGGCTGGCCGATCTCGCTGATGCCCGCGCCACCCTGAAGCGCAACCGCAAGCTCGCCGTCATCGCGGCCCGTGACACCACCGCGGTCGACGCCGCGTCCGTGGCGAAGAAGCAGGCCGTCGTCCGAGCTCCCGCGGACGGCGTGGTGACCTCGCTGGCCGGGGTGGGTGATGTGGTGGCTCCCGGTGCCACCGTCGCCCAGATCGCTCGCCCGGCCCACATCGTCACCACCTGGCTGGCTCCCGAGCAGGTCACTCAGGTGTGTCTGGACGCGTCCGCGACCGTTCACCTCGACTCACTGGCCACACCGGTCGAAGGACGCGTCAGCCGGATCCTGCCGCTGGCCGTCTACCCGCCCAGCTACCACACCACCGACCAGGTGCACTTGACCCGGGCCGTCCCGGTCGAGGTCACCGTCGACTCTCCGCTGCCGCCCGGCGTTCCCGCCGACCTGGAACTCTCCGTCTGCCCAATCACGAGGTGACCCCATGAAGCACAAGCGTCCGCCGATTCCGGTGATCATCGTCCTCGTCGTGCTGCTCGTCGGTCTCGGCGGATGGTGGTGGTGGAGTGCCACTCGTCCCGCGCCGGAGCCCGGCCTGGCCCTGAGCGGACAGGTCGAGACCGATGAGATCGCCATTGCGCCGGCGATGGCCGGCCGGATCACCGCGATCAAGGTGTCCGAGGGCGACCAGGTCACAAAGGACCAGGTGCTCGTCGAACTCGACACGGCCGCACTGAAGCTGCAACTCAGCCAGGCCAAAGAGGGCGTGACGGCCGCCAAGGCAGCTGTCAGCAATGCGCGGAACGACGGCACCAGCGCCGATGTGAGGGCTGCCCGGGCGCGACAGGCGCAAGCCGAGGCCGCCGTGGAACTGGCCCGGGTGCAGCTCGGCTACGCCACCATCAAGGCGCCCGCGGCAGGCACCGTGGTGAACATCGTCGGTAACGCCGGCGCCAACGCGGCGCCCGGACGCACCGTGCTGACCCTCACCAATCCCGCGAGCCTGTTCATCCGGGTCTTCGTGCCCGAGCCGCAGATCGGCCAGGTCGTTGTCGGTGGCTCGGCGTCGATCACCACCAACTCAAGCCCCGAGACCTTCACCGGCACGGTGTCGTTCGTCTCGGACTCTGCCGAGTTCACCCCGAACACCATCGACACCCCCGATCAGCGCGCCAAGCTGGTGTTCGCCGTCCGGGTGCGCGTCGAGGACCCGTCCGGCACGCTCAAGTCCGGCATGCCGGTGGACGTCCGGCTGTCATGACCACCCAGCCCGCGGCGGTTCCGGCGATCGAGGCGTCCGGGCTGCGGCGCACCTTCGGTGACGTCGTGGCAGTCGACGGTGTCGACCTCAATGTGCCCAGCGGTGCCGTGCTCGGCCTGCTCGGCCCGGACGGCGCCGGCAAGTCGACGCTGATCCGGATGCTCGCCACCGTGCTGCGTCCGGACGCCGGAGACGCCCGCATCCGGGGCTTCTCGGTGACCAAGCAGGCCGGCAAGGTCACCCCGCGGATCGGCTACATGTCGCAGAAATTCGCCCTCTACCCCGACCTGACCGTCGCCGAGAACATCGAGTTCTTCGCCCGGTTGCGTGGCGTTCCCGCTAATGAACGCCAGGAACGGTCGCATCAGCTGCTGGCCGGGATGGGGCTGGCCGACTTCCTCGACCGCCAAGCCGGACGGCTCTCCGGCGGTATGAAACAGAAGCTGTTCCTGGCCACCACCCTGATGCACCGCCCCGAGGTGCTGCTGCTCGACGAGCCGACCACCGGTGTCGACCCGGTCTCCCGGCGCGAGTTCTGGCGCATCCTGGCCGATCTGCACCGGGCCGGCACCACGGTGCTGGTCGCGACCCCGTACATGGACGAGGCGGAGCGCTGCACCGACGTGATCTTCCTGGACGGCGGACTCGTCCGGCACCACGGCAGCCCCGCCGAGATCAAGGCGCTGGTGCCCGGACGGCTGTTCGAACTGCGCACCGCCGAGCCGCGGGCCGCACTGGCGACCATCGAGGGCCTCCCCGGCGTCCTGGCCGCCCATCTGTACGGCGACATCGTCCGGGTGGTGCTCGACGTCGACGACGCAGCCCAGGCCGAAGCGATGCTGGCGCACGCGGGCGTCACAGGCGCCGTCCGGGCTGCCGAGGTCGACATGGAGACCGCGTTCGCGGTGCTTGCCGAGCTGAACCGGGAGCGTGCCGCATGAGGGCGTCCTGGAATCGGATCGGCGCCCTGATCGCCAAGGAGTTCCGGCATCTCGGACGCGACCGGCGCACCCTCGCGGTCGTGCTGGCCCTGCCGGTGCTGCAGATGATCCTGTTCGCCTACGCGATCAGCTTCGACGTGAAGAACGTCTCGACGGTCGTCATCGACCAGGACCGGACGCCGGCCAGCGCCGCCTACCTGCGCAGCTACGCCAGCTCGGACTTCTTCCACGTCGTCGGCACGGCGGACGGCCTGGCGGACGTGGACCGGATCTTCGACCACAACGAGGCCCGGATCGCGGTCGTGGTGCCGTCCGGTTTCGGACGCAGCCTGGCGGCCGGCGAGCAGGCGACTGTCGCAGTCTACCTGGACGGCAGCGAACCCACCGCGGCCCGGGTCGGGCAGGCCTTCGCCACCGCGCTCAACCAGGCCTATGGGCAGAAGGTGGCCATCGATTGGGCCGACTCCCAGGGCTTGGATGTGACCGCCGCCGGCCAGCTCGAACCACGGGTGCGCACCTGGTACAACCCGGAACGGCGCAGTTCGGACTTCCTGATTCCCGGGCTGATGGTGGTGATCATCATGGTGGTCGCAGTCCAGCAGACCGCGGTCAGCCTGGTCCGGGAACGCGAGCAGGGCACCGACGAACAGCTGGCGATCAGCCCGCTGGCCGGCTGGGAGATGATGATCGGCAAGCTGGCGCCGTGGACGCTGCTCGCCTTCGGTGAACTGGCCGCGATCACCGCGGTCGGGATCTGGTTCTTCGACCTGCCGCTGCGGGGGAATCTCGGCGTCCTGGCGCTGGGAGCGGCATTGTTCGTGTTCTGTTCGCTGGGGCTCGGGCTGGTGATCTCTGCGGTGGCGCCCAGTCTGGAGAGCGCGAACATGCTGGGGTTGTTGTTGTCGATCCTGCCGGCGTTCGTGCTGTCCGGGTTCGCGTTCCCGCTGAGTTCGGTGCCGGTGGTGTTGCAGTGGATCAGCAGCCTGTTCCCGGCCCGGTTCATGGTGGACATATCCCGCGGGGTGTTCCTGAAGGGGGCCGGGGTTGCCGAGCTCTGGCCCGAACTGATGGCGCTGAGCATCTACGCGGTGGTGGTGATCGCCGTTGCGGTCGTGTTGTCGGCGAGGAGGCGGCGATGAGAAGCACCGGTGCGCAGACCCGGCGACGGATCCGGCTGCTGATCTGGAAGGAATTCCTGCAGCTGCGCCGCGATCCGCTGTTGCTGCGGCTGATGTTCCTGATGCCGATCATGCAGCTGATCCTGTTCGGCTATGTGGTGGCCGCCGACGTGAAGAACCTGAGCACGGCGATCGTCGACCTCGACCGGACGTCCACCTCTCGTGCCCTGGAGGCACACTTCGGGGCATCCGACTACTTCAACGTGGTCGCTCGCCCCGCCGAACCCGATCTGCAGCAGCTGATGGACACCGGCACGATCGCGATCGCCATCGTCATACCCGAAGGCACCGAGGCTGCGTTGACTCGGGGTGAGACCGCCCCGATCGGCGTCGTCGTGGACGGCTCCGACAGCCAGGTGGCCTCGGTCGGCAGCGGTTATGCCGCCCAGATCATCGGCCGGTTCAACGCGGAGCGGATGAACGCCCAAGGCGTCGACCTGGCCGCGCCGGGCATCGACGCCCGGGTGAGAGTCATGTTCAACCCGACGCTGGCTACGGTGAACACCATGATCCCCGGCTTGGTGGCGGCGATCGTGATGCTGTCGATCATGGCCGTGATGGGCCAGGCCGTGGTGAAGGAACGCGAACGCGGCACCTTGGAGCAGATGTTCGTCACGCCGATCCGGCCCACCGAATACCTGATCGGCAAGGTCACCCCGTATGCACTGGTGGCGACGGTGCAGCTGTGCCTGGTGGCCTTCGTCGGCATCTTCTGGTTCGGCGTCCCGTTCGCCGGTCAGATCTCGGTGGTGGCCGCCGGGCTGGCACTGTTCATGCTCACTTCGATCGGCTTGGGACTGCTGATCTCGCTGGTCTCGCACACCCGGCAGCAGGCGCAGCAGCTGATGATGCTGTTCATGCTGCCCAGCTTCGTGCTGTCCGGCTTCATCTTCCCGATCGACTCGATGCCGGCCGCGATCGTGCCGCTGACCTGGTTCGTGCCGCTCACCTGGGCGATCGAGATCCTGCGTGGCGCCTTCATCAAGGGCAGCGGCTTCGAGGCTCTCGGCATGCAGTTCGGGGTGCTGACGGCGTTCGCCGTGGTGATCTTCGGCGCCGCGATCGTCGCGACCCGCAGGAGGTTGACCGAATGACCACCGACCCTCGGCGGGCACTTCCGCCGGACAATGTCCCGCCCGACCCGTCCTATCGCGTCCGGCACGCCGTCAGCAGCCGGCCGTCCGAGAACCGGCCCTCCGACAGCTTGCGGGGCACCCCGCCCAACCCGGACGCCGCCATCTCGGTGCGCGGACTGACCAAACGTTTCGGTGATTTCATCGCCGTGGACGGCATCGATTTCGACGTCCCGCGCGGCACCATAGTCGGCTTCCTGGGTCCCAACGGCTCGGGCAAGACCACCACGATCCGGATGCTCACCGGCACCAGCGCACCCAACGCCGGTCAGGCGCTGGTACTCGGCGAGGACGTCGTGGCGCACCCCGAACGGGTCCGGCAACGGTTCGGCTACATGTCGCAGAAGTTCGCCCTGTTCGAGGACATGACCGTCGAGGAGAATCTGCGGTTCTATGCCGGTGTCTACGACCTGAGCCCGGAACGGTTCGCGCAGCAGCGCGCCTACGTGCTGCAGATGGCCGACCTGCAGGGACGCGAGAACGAACTGACCGCCAACCTGTCGGTCGGCTGGCGGCAACGGCTGGCGCTCGGCACCGCCACCATCCACGACCCGGAACTGTTGTTCCTCGACGAGCCGACCGGCGGCGTCGACCCCGTAGCCAGGCGACAGTTCTGGGATCTGCTCTACGAACTGGCCGGACGCGGCGTCACCCTCTTCGTCACCACCCATTACATGGACGAAGCCAGCCACTGCAATCAACTCGCCTTCATCTACCGCGGCGGACTGATCGCCGAAGGCGCGCCCGCCGCCATCCGCCACGATCTACTCACCGAGCGCGTGCTCGAGGTGCGACTGGCCGATGTGGACGGCGCCCTCACCTGGCTGGAGGGCACCCCCGGTGTCGAGGAGGCCTACCTGTCCGGCGCGTCCCTGCACGCCGTCCTCGACCCGGACGCCGTCCCCGGCCTCGAGGACCGCTTGCGAGCCGCCGGCTTCAGCGACGCCGTCGTCCGATTGGTGGAGCCGACCCTGGAGGACGTCTTCGTGAATCTGGTGGCGCGGGCTGAGCAGGCGTGACGCCGTCCTCGGGCGTGAATACGCGGGCCTCGTCGCCGCTGCACGCAAGGCTGTTCACAGAAGAGGTGTGTTCATCGCGAATCTCGTTAAGTCGATACCAGGACCATCGCCGTCCGCCACTCGTCATCTGACGAGCGCCCGTTCTGCTAAGTGATCCTTGTCCCCGATGAGTCGGATACTCCCAGGCCAGCGGACACATTCATGTTTCCCGACGTCGTGCCATACCGATCCTCATGAAAGCCCATGGCTAGGATGAGATCGCAATGAATCGCTTGGGAGGCTCAGCGGTCTTCCGCACCACAACGGGCTCGCTGTGCGGTTTGCGGAGCCAGCCGCAGAGGATAGCGCCACTGGGGGCAATCGAGCCCACGGCTGTTAAGGGCGGCCATTGCATCGCGTACTCAACGAGCGCGCCGGCTGCGACCGCCACGGCTCCGCCGGTCGTGACCGCGGCGACTCGAATCGGGTTTGGCTGAGGGCGATCCCATCGGCAGTGCGCCCGCACCTGAGCGGCAAAGTCCTCCAAAGCCGACTCGGCGGCCATGCGAGTCTGGTCGCTGGGTGCTCTAACGAACGTGTGTGCCCTCGCATACCAATCGAGGCCATGCTCGCGAAGTTCAAGGAACCTGCGGGGCTCTAGTCGCAGCAATGTAGGTAGGGTAGGAATATCCACGGTGACTTCCAGAGTCGACGTGGGGAGGCAAAGATTCGTGTCGTCGTCTGGATCGCTTGCTTCGGCGACGAGTGCGATGTCGCCCTTCTGAGACGACGTATTCGTGGGCGGATATTCGAACCTTAGTGATTGATTGGCGAAGTAGAGTTCGTCGATCCATGTAATGAATCGCCCTACGTGTTTTGCCGATTCCGGTGAACTCTTGGTGATGATCTGATCCTCGGTCGGAGTCGCATCGCTATCGCCAATGACGCCCGCTTGAAGTGCTACGGCACGAAGTAAGTCCGCGCGACGAATTCCGTAGTTGTTAGGTCGCTCATTCGCGATCTGTCGAGCAAGCTCCAGTCCTTCCACTCGGTACCGCTCCGTTGCCGCCCAGACGTCTCTGTCTATTTGAGCTGTTCCTCGACCTGGTGCGGAATCATTGCTCAGAACATCGCTCACAAGCCGTTCGTAGCTTTCTGCCATACGCTCGGGCCAACGCAACTCGAGACGTGCCTTGTCCAAGTTCATGTCGAGCCGGGTGGCCAAATAGTCAGCGGTAGTCGGAGTCAGCAGGCCGAACACATTCTCGCGACGGAGGTAACCGAGGATGCCCTCAAAGGACGAGGCATCCTCTCGAAGCGCAGGACGGACGACCCCATTCTGGATTGCGACCTCGAGAAGTGAGTGACTATTCGGCGTGTCCTTTATGTGTTGATGGACAAACATCGAGTTAAAGAAATACACGTCGGGCACAATCACCTCTCGCTCAAACAGGAGAGAGTGTATGAGGATTGTTTGCAGCTGAACTGTGGGTGTGCGCTCAGCGATACGTCGATCCAGTGGGCTCAGTAGGACTCCGTCGCGCATGCTTCATTTATACATCAGGGGAGTCTGAGGCGGACGAAGAATCGAGTGGGTCGGTCATCCGCGACACTGCATCGCGTAACAGCGTCTCTGCATCGCGTAACAGCGTCTCTGCGTGCAACACGGCGGAACCGCGCGACAACGCAGGCTGACAGCGGCGACAGCATCTGGTGGGAGACTGGCAGGCTTCTTGGTCGGTCTGTCGGTGAACCCGCCCGCGCGCCGGGCCGTCGCCGCGGTCCAGGATCGGTTGCGGGGCTGCCGGTATGTAAGCAAGGGACTTCGGGCCTGCTGAGCTGAGCGCATGGATCATTGCGCCGAATCGCGCCTCAGCCCGTCCGCTGGCCCTAAGCCAGAGGGCGGCGATCCACGACCTCACCGACGAGATG